>Ga0154976_138_pt2 | contig 42224 bp, 56 predicted proteins | sample RifCSPhighO2_01_FD_105944 | JGI IMG/M metagenome (GOLD analysis project Ga0154976, IMG submission 105944) | Candidatus Woesebacteria bacterium RIFCSPHIGHO2_01_FULL_38_10 | reverse complement strand
TAACTCATCAAATATTTCTGTGGCCACGCTTACTTCCAGTAGTAAAAGTAGTGTTCCTTATACGACGACAGCAACTCATTTAGCGGGAGGAACTACAACTGTCTCGGCTCAAGTGATAATGAATTCAGGTATCTCTGAGGTGGCTGTTTGTTCGGATAGTTCTATCTTGACAATTACTGCACCACCACCTCCGACTAATACTCCCGGAGGACCAACCAATACTCCGGGTGCACCCACCAACACGCCTCGGCCAACAGCGGTACCCCCCACAGCCACTCCGACTCCTGGAATCTGCAGCCAGCCTCGCCCCCGAGATCCGCCTGATTGGGGTTGTAATAGGGAAACCGGTAATTGGTGGATAAATTGGCAATGGCCCAGGGTTTGGGATGCTGACGGTGGGCGATTTGTTTCCGAGTATCAGTTACAGGTGGATAATGAACCCAGTTTCTCAGCTCCTTATGTATATAATTCCTGGTGGCAAAGTTCAGCCTTTTTTCAGTGTAGTGATGGAATGTGTAATTACACCACCTGGGGCTTAACTTCCAACAGAACTTATTATGGTCGGGTCAGAACCAGAGGAGTTTGTACAACCTCAAATTGGGGTTATACTGGTGGCCTTTGGAATAGTTGCGCCTGGTGTACCTTTAACTTATTGCCGGCAAACACGGTAATTGAACTAATGACCACTGACCAGCTTTGGGCAACCAATATTGATAAACCTACAAATATTGCCATTGACAGAGTTAACTTTTCCTCAAGCAATACATCAATTGCCAGTGTTAATCCGGGAAGCGATGGGAGTTCGCCTTACCGAACGGATGTTTACGGCGAGGGAGTAAGTCCTCCGGATGCTACTATTAATGCAAGTATGGTAATGGAAGGTCGTCCGATATGTGATGATTCGTCTCAGGTTAGCGTAATTAATCCTCCGCCCTGGTTCCAGGTGGAAAACGGGGATGTATTATCCGGAGGCGATGTAATTTCCCAAATTGCCGGAGGCTGCCCTCTGAATTCGCCACCCTGTGATCCATATCTTGTTAAAAATACATCCGGCACCCCTGAAGAGGCAGCCGGAATTCCCTCAGCTGGAAGAGGAGGAAACGTTTCCTGGGGAGCAGGAAACGGACCTTCTCGGCCGGGATGGGTGGTGGAAGGATCTGATTACGGAGGGGATACATACACCTATCAATTTTTCCGGGATAAAATTCCTACCAGTGTAAGTTTGGCTAGCCTTGGCCCGACAGTTACTGAAAGTAATTTATTATCCGGAGGAACAGAATATCCTTCCGGAAGCGGCTATTACTACTATCAATATTCTAATCCCTCTGATTTAACTTTGACTGATGGAGACGCTTCTTTGAATATCGGCTCAAGAAAAGTAGTTGTCTTTGTTCAAGGAGGTAGTGTTAAAATCGATAAAAATATTAATCTGACTGATGGGACGGGTTTACTGCTTTTGATTACCGACGGGAATATAACCGTTGATGAGAGTGTAACTGAAATGGAAGGGTTATATTTTGCCCAAAGAGACTTTCTGACCACCGATGTACAAGGATCTGATTTGACGCTTTTGCTGCGCGGATCAGTGGTTAGCCAGGGAACTTTGGTTATGGACAGGGATCTTCCCAATAACGCCATAACTCCGGCAGAAACCTTTAAGTTTGCGCCTGATCTTCTTATGAACTTTCCTGCCAGCTTAGGGGAAAGACACGCTCGCTTTAGGGAACTGGCACCGTAGGGTCTTGATGTGCACATTCAGTATCTTGGCGACCAGCCTTATGGTTAGCAGTTTGATGAATAGACTTACTTGATGCTTACTCAATTTGATATAGATGCTATAGTTGTGTGTAACCCCGACGGTCAAGCCGATGCTTATAATGACCTTATACTCTGACCGTCTCTGACTCAGCCATTACTTTCTATATTGTTAATCTAGTAGGACTTGAATATTTTATCCGACAAAACGACGTTGAAGCCTCTCCCTAAATATGGATACTTGACTTCCTGGGTTATATAATTGATTATCAATCAAGTTTCTGGGTAAGTTCCGGAAGGTCCGAAATCTTCCAGAATAGACTATGAAGAAAATTATTTTTTTGTCAACAACTTTTTTTTTCTTTTTTCTTTTTTTCTTTGAAGTGTTGCCAATCTTGGCTCAAAAAAATACACTTCAAGAGCCTGAAGAGATTTCACAGGAAGAAGCAACCGCTTCTTCCACCATATTGGAAAAGGCAAAAAAAGTTGAACCAACGTCCGCTCCTCGGGCAGATATTACCCGTGAAACAGAAGAGACAGTTGAACCTCTGACCAGGCTGCTCAACGAACAGAAATTAGGTGCGGTTCTGCCTTACAACCTCATAAAATACGCAATTCGGGGAGCGGTTGCCTCCGGCGTTCCGCCTAACACAATAGTTCTGCTTTTACTTATTCCCGGTGTGGCTGCTTTGATTGCCGCAGCCAGACATCTGATCGGAATAAGAGGTTTTGGAATTTTTTTACCGGCGGCCTTGTCCGTAAGTTTTGTAGCAACCGGACCGATAGTCGGAATAATCATATTTTTGCTCATTGTTTTTGTCTCAACGTTCTTTCGTATGGTTTTGCGAAGGTTGTCCATTATTAAACTTCAGTACCTACCCAGAATGGCTCTCATGCTTCATTTTGTTGTATTGAGTATTTTATTTCTTCTTTTTTTAGCGCCTTATATAAAAAGTCCTGATATAAGCAGTGTCTCAATATTTCCGGTTTTGGTATTGGTTCTTTTATCAGAGGACTTTAGTAAAGTTCAACTGGGAAAGTCGGTTAAAGTTGCAATGAGTTTAGCTTTAGAAACTTTGATTTTGGCACTTACCTCTTTTGTCTTGCTGGCAACCAAGAGTGTTCAGGAATTTGCCCTTCTTAATCCTGAAGTCTGGATTTTATCAATCTTTGTTTTTGACTTTTTGTTAGGCAAGTATGTGGGTTTAAGGTTTATGGAAATTTGGAGATTCAGAAAACTTATTTCGGGCTGAACTGCAAAACTCAAAATGCAAAACTCAAAACAGATCAAAACTGAAAGTTTTTAGTTCTAATTTGAATTTTGCCCTATATTTATGCGGTTTTCTGATATTTTAGGTTTAAATGCCCGGACGCAGCTTTTTTCCTATCCCTTTAATAAAGCCCGAGGAAGAAGCATCGCCAGTTCAAAAATAAAAACAAAAAAGGTTTTGTCAAAAGCTGGCATACCAGTTCCCGCAATATATACAAAATTTAGCAAACCTTTAAAGATTAAAAACTTTAATTGGGGTAAACTTCCTGACTCCTTTGCTTTGAAACCCTCAAAAGGATTAGGAGGTGAGGGTATCATTGTTGTCAAGAAGCGTACCAAGGACGGTAGCGGTTGGATAACGACTCAACGGAAAAAGGTTACTATCGAGGATTTAAAAATCCATGTTTTGGATGTTTTGGAGGGAGCATTTTCAGTTGGCAATGTGCCAGATAGTGCTTATATTGAAGAGTATGTGGGAAGACATAAAGCCTTTAAGAAATACGCCTTTCGGGGAACTCCAGATATCAGGGTCATTGTTTTCAATAAAATTCCGGTGATGGCCATGCTCAGACTTCCTACTAAAGAATCAGGTGGCAGAGCTAATCTTCATCAAGGAGCAATTGCGGTTGGAATTGATATTGCAACCGGAATTACCACTCAAGCTTTTTGGCACTCAGAGTATATCTATTATAAACCGGGAACAAAAAGAAAGTTAAATGGTATAAAGATACCCAACTGGACAGAGATGTTGGAGATTGCGGTTGAGGCCGGAAATGCCGCAAATTTAGGCTATTTTGGGGCTGACGTTGTTCTTCATCCTGAAAAAGGTCCGATGATACTTGAACTTAATTATCAGCCGGGATTGTCAATTCAGTTGGCCAATGAAGCTGGTTTAAGAAGAAGGCTTGACAGGGTTATGGGTTTGGCGGTAAAGGATAGTGAACACGGAGTTAAAATTGCCAAAGCCCTTTTTGCAGAGAGATTTGCTGATAGGGTTAAGGCTGAGGAGGGGATAAAAACTGTTAAGGTGTTTGAGACAGTAAAGATAGTAAATGCCTGGGGAAAGAAGGTAAAAGTTACTGCTAAAATTGATACCGGTGCCTGGAGAACTTCTATTAATGAAGGTTTGGCCAGTGAGCTTGGACTTTTAAAAGATGATAATATTCTTTGGACAAAGACTGTAAGAAGCTCATTTGGCAAGGAGAAAAGGCCGGTAATTAATTTAAGCTTTTGGTTGGCAGGAAGAAAAATTACTACTCCTGCATCAATTGCCAAAAGAACTGCATTAAAGTTTCCCGTAATTATTGGCAGAAAAAGTTTAAAAGGACTTTTAGTCAATCCCGATATAACAAAAGATGAAAAAGAGGAGGCTGTAAAAAAAGCAAACTGATATGAAGATTAGCTTAATTACAACACTTTTATCCTTGGTCGAAAATAAAAGAATTGAAGAGGAAGTTAAGGCTTTGGGGCACGATTTTGAACTCATTGATTTAAAGAATTTCGGCTTCATTCTCAAGGAGGACAGTTTTTTTATTCCTCAACTTTCTGATTTGCAAACAGATGTTATTATCATGCGGGGAATTTTTAATTCGATTAAAACAATATCAGTTTTGATTAATAATTTGCGAGGTAAGGATGTTCGGGTTTTTGATAATAATTTTCTTGAACATAGGTACTCAATTGATAAAGTAACTGATCTTATAAAGTTATCAATTAAGGGGATTTTGGTTCCGGATACGGCCTATGTAAGAGACTTTTCAAAATACCAAGAAAGTGCTGAGAAGATAGGCTACCCAGTGGTTGTTAAATCAGTAAGGTCGGGCAAAGGTGCAAGTGTTTTTAGGGTAGATAGTAAAGATAGTTTGGATGTTCTGATAAGGCAGCTAGTTGATCAGGGAAAATTGGCCAAAAGCTATATCATTCAGGAATTTATACCTTATAAATACGATTTAAGGTGTTTAATAATTGGAGAGAACGTTTTCATTATGCGCCGTATCCCCAAGAAGGGGGAGTTTAGAGCCAATTTTTCTTTAGGAGGATCGGTTGAGCTGCATGATTTGGATGAGGAGGGGAAAAGGCTGGCAAAATACGCATTGAGGGCGGTTAATATGAGTGTTGGCGGAGTTGATATTCTTATTGATGAGAGTGGCAAGCGTTATATTTTGGAGGTTAACCATACGGCCGGGTTTGTGGGAATGGAGAAGGCAACTGGCAAAAATATCGGCAGGCTTTATCTGGAGCATGCTTTGAAGTACGCAGTATGAAAATTCTTATTGTAGGTAAGGTAACTAGCGGACAGACAAATAGGTTAAAAGAAGAAGGGGGGAGACGCGGACATATTGTTGATAATTGTTCAAGTTATGATCTCATAATTAGAACCGCAAAAAATTTTTTTAAACCCGCTGTTGGGGGTTTAGATTTGCAAAAGTATAATCTTATCTATCTTCTTACGGTTGGCGAGAGGAAATGGGAGTGGTATATAAGCTGCGACTATCTTCATAAAAACTTTGGAACAAAGATAGTTGAGTTTAAGATGATTGATCCTGCCTATAAAGTTTATTTTACTCCGACTTCTGAATTGATTAAACAAATTGAACTTGGAATAAGGTTTCCCAAGACGAGCATAGTTCTTTCTATTAAGACCTTAAGAGAGGCTTTAAAAGATTTTAATTTTCCGGTTGTTATAAAAAACAGTTACGGTCAGAGAGGACTCGGGGTAAGTAAAGTTAATTCCTATAAGGAAATTAAAAGGGTGATTCTTAAGGATAAGGCTTCTGTTTCTTTCCAAATTCGCGAATTTATTCCCAACGACGGAGATATCAGAGTTTTTACGGTTGGATACCGAGCTATTGGAGCCATGAAAAGGACTCCTTCTCAGGGAGATTTTAGGAGTAATATCAGCCGGGGTGCAAAGGGGGAGTCTTTTGATTTAAATAAAAATTCTGATATACGGGAAATAGCGGAGAAATTGAGTAGAATAAACCATACAGAAATTGCCGGAGTTGATATTATGCTTCATAAAAAAACACATCGAGCTTATGTGCTTGAAATTAATAGAGGTCCTCAGTTCAGAGGATTAGAGGAGTTTACCGGAGTAAACGCTGCTTTGGAAATTATCAAATATTTTGAGCTTCTATACGAAAGCCGGACTCACTAGGAGAAGTTAGCCAATTGGAAATATTTCTAACTACTTGTTGCATTTTTCCATATTATTCCTGCTGGATAACTCCAAGCTTAATAAGCTCTGGTGCTTTTTCCAAGCTCACGTATCCGGAACCTAAAGCAACTAAATCAATCGCCTCAATATCAGCGTATCCGAGATTTTTCAGCTGTTCTAGATGATGAACTAAGGTAAGCTTGGCTGTCAAATATCTAGTTTTTTTGGGTCTTTCCTCATTTTTAAATTTATCGATAGTAACTTGTAGTCTTTGAGATAATTCAGGTAGTAAATTTTTATAGTAGGTTCTGATTGATAGGCTGCCTTATGTTCGCTCACTGCTGCAAGTAATTCTCCTACCGCTTCAGCTCCTTGCATATTTGAGGCTACGTAAAACCCTCCAATATGTTTTTTCTTCTCATCAGAATCCGGTTTTCTTAAACCAAAAAGCTCGGCTTCGTCTTGGACATCTCTCCAGAAATTTCGATTGGAAAGGGCGCGAAGAGCATGAACGATTTCATGAGCCAGACTTCTTCTAACTCTTTTATCAGATGGGTCTTTAATTTTTTCGAATCTAGGTGCGTAAATTGCATCAATAAGAGAAGGCCCTCCTTCTTCAGGAGAAATAAGCCCTTCTCTCTCAACTTCTTGGCCCAGCAATTCAGCCTGGAAAAAATTTGACTTATCTTTGCTTCTTTAATCCTCCGTAGGCAGTAATTCTTCTTGATTCATCAGTGCTCCAAATTCCGAATCTTCTAAATAGAGGTTCAACTAGTTGTAAGATAACCTGCGATCTTTTTTTTACAGAATAAGTGTATTCAGTTTTCGGGACATTTTCTTTAGAAGGAGTTTGTGGGAATGAAAGAAGCGGATTCGGGCTTAAGTTCTTAACAAATCCTTGAGCTCTGATAAGAAGAGCAGGAATTTCTTCGTCTTCAAAATCAGTTGGTATTTTACTTCTTCCCACAGGGGTCTTTTTGCCTCCGCCTCGACTATCTCAGTTGGATTACCCCTGAGAAAATTACCTACCAGCCGTGCCTCCCCGTCTGTCCAAAACATCTTACTTAATTTAGTTTGAGGCTCTTTAAACTTGGTTTCTTTTGGAGTCCTTACTGGAGTTTCGTTCATATCCCGTATACTATTTACAATAGTAGGTATGTTGAATAAGAAAATTAGGAGTTATCAGAAATCCTTTAAAAAATATGGTGTTTCGCCAAGAGCCCTTCACTGGGTTTCGAAAGAGGCCGCCGAAGTTCATTATAAACAACTTATTGCCGACCTTGATTTTGAGGGAAAAAGTGTTTTGGATGTTGGGTGTGGGTTTGGAGATATAATTCCCTATATCTTGGAAAAAAGTAAACATTTTGAGTATATAGGTATCGATATAGTTCCGGAGTTTATTAAAGTTGCAAAAGATACTTACAAAAACCGAATTAATATTAAGAAAAAGCTAAGGGTGCATTTCTTAGTGAGGGATTATATAAAAAATCCTCTTAGGCAAAAATTTGACGTTGTACTTTGTTGCGGTGCTTTAAATTCGAACCCTTCTAATTCGATAAGATATCGAAAAAAGGCAATAGAAATAATGTGGGAGTATGCCAGAGAGGTGGTTGCTTTTAATATGTCAGGGGGTTATCCTCAGCCTGAAAATAAGAACGTTAATAGGGTGTTCTACGCAAATTCACTTGAGATTTTGAGGTTTTGCTTTACTCTAACCTCAAAAATCATATTTCGCCATCATTATCGAAAGCGCGACTTCACAATCGCGATGTTTAAGTGAAAATTAGATTTCTGTTTGTAGTTTTGTAATATTTTGTAGTATTTATCCCCGGTAAAACTATCAATATTATCAATACTATCAATACATCGATGTATTGATAGTGGAATGTTAACGAAGATTATTTCGAGCGGCTCTGTCTTTCATTCTTTGCCATTTTTTCTTTCCGGCCTCACTCCAATTTGTTCCGAAACGTGGAGGTAATTTATCTAATAAGGATTCTATTTTATCGATTATAGTTTCCCAGTCTTTCTCTTTAGAAAAAGCCAGAAGTATTTCCTTAGTTTTGGGTTTAGCGTTTTTGACCCAAGATGCAACAGATCCAATAGTTGTATATGTTAAATGTATTGAATTTTTAATTTCTGTTGGCGATTTTCCCCTAATAAGAAGAATTGCCGCCGCGAACCGTTTTGCAAGCATCATTTCTTCGGATCGAGTGAGAAGATCGGAGAAGAATTCAGAAGCTTTTGAAGCATTATTTATCTTTGCTAATGAACTCCAAAATTGCTTGAACATAACAGTCTCGATATCTTTATCAAGTTTTTTTCTTGAAACTTTTGGCATGGAGCTAATACATCGATGTATTAGTAGTAGTTTACAGATTGTGATTACAGGTAGTCAACTATTACAATTAGTTTTTTTTATCCATTAGTATTTTGTCATAGAAAAATGCTACACGATTTAGATAGGTTTTGTGTAGAGATGAAATTTAAAATATACATTTCAACTTACTGTAGCTTTCCGCTGAATCTTAACTTTCGTTTTTCCAGTACTATTCGGTATGTCGTACCTCTAGATACGCATGGCTAAAGACGGCGATTCTTGTGGGACACTCGGTGTCTTATTTCACTTCAACATTCGCGCCTGCCACTTTCAGTTTGTCGGTTGCATTTTTAACATCATCAGCTTTGGCATCTTTCAAAACTTCGGTTGGAACTTGTTCGGTCATGTCTTTGGCCTCTTTTAAAGTCCAGTTTTGATTGATTTCCCTTAAAGCTTTGATAACTGCGATTTTATTGCTGCCTGAAGCAGTCATTACTAAAGTCTGCTTTGTAGCCCCGCCTCCTGATGGCGCTACTTCAGCAGTCTGAGTTGGTTGCGGTTGGGTTACTGCTGCAGTTGCTACTGGAGTAGATACTCCCAATTTTTCCTGCAAAGCGCTAACCAATTGGCTAAGTTCAATAACTGTCAACTTTGCTATTTCTTCAACCAATTTTTCGACGCTTTTGGATAATTTTGTTTCCTTCTTTTCTTCTTTTTTAGTTTTATTTTCAGCCATTTTTATCACCACCTTCCCATCTTAAACTTTTTTAGTCCTGTACTTTTGAATTATGTATATCAATTTTTGTAAATTTGCCTCTAAAATTGACACCAATCCGTACATGGGATTGGCAATTGTCCCGATAACTTGGGAATAGAGGGTATTTTTTGAAAGAAGCTTTGAAAGTTCCGTTAAGTCTTCTTTATCCTGGAATGTTCCTTCGATGATTCCTACTTTTAGTTGGGGAGTTTCGTGCTCTTTTGCGAACTTGGCCAACACATATAGTGGTGCAATAGGGTCGGATTCGGTAATTATCAAAGCCAAAGGCCCCTGCAAAACTGTATCTTTCAAAGTTTCTTCCGGAATTTTTGCAGCTTTCCCAGCCAGAGCAAAAAGAGTGTTTTTGACAACGGTGAAAGAGGCTCCGACTTCTTTCAAACGAGCTTTAAGATCCTGCTGCATTTTAACCGAAAGTCCTAAGTAATTAATTAGAACCAAGGCTGATGCTGATTTCAATTCTTCAGTTAGATTAGCAACAAAAAATGTTTTTTCCTGGCGTTTCATTTTAAAGTAAAAGATTCATTAATAAAAAATGCACTCCCAAGGAGTGCTTTATTAATCCGCCAACAAACAACTGCGATTACAGCTCCTCGGCACGGCTTATTTGATAGAATAAAAGGGTTTTTAAACTCTATCCCGCATGCTTTCTTAGGATAAGGTTATTTTACTTTAGAGGGAAGGAAGTAGTCAAGGCGTAATTGAGAAAGAGTGTAGGGGGAGAATTTCTTTAACTTCCTGTTTCCCCGGATTGTTGTTGGTGTTGTCTTATTCTTGCTACATTAGGAGGAACTCCCGGTTGAGCTTTAGGGGTTGAAGAAGGACCAAGAGTTGATCTCGTTAGCGTTACGGGTTGGCCCTTAATTCGCTTTTTCTCTCTTTCCTGCCATGCAGGTCGTTGCCCAGGTGCTTCTGACATAGTCGGATTATAGAGTTAAATTAATCCAAAAATCAATAGTCAAAATTTCTGGTCTTACCCCACTTTTGTCTCAAATAAGCTTCAAATAAGTTCGGACTTCATTTATTATTTTTAACTCCCTGATCTTTGGCAGTTATCCTACCAAATAAATTCCCGATTACTCTAGAAGGTAGTGGTTTGATCTTTGGTCTGGTAGGTTTTGTGTCTGTATCAGCATCTGGAGGTTTTTCTGAGGGTAAACCCAGTTCTTGTCGTCCCCTTCTGATGACTCCTTGTCTTGTTCTTTCAGTAAGTGTTTCACCAATTAAAGGTCGGCTATCTCCAATTACACTTCCTGTGGGTTCTTGGGAAACACCAAGTTGGTCTTCAAAAGTTTGGGGAGTCGGTGGTGGGGTCGATTTTCTTGCACCTTTCCACCATGGCTTTTTTCTTTCCGACATTGTAATTCCAAATTGTAACCTATAATGTTCCCTTGCGTCAAATGGTATAATATAAAATAGATATAGGAGAGAGGTGGTGATAAAAAATGGATGAGTCAGAGGAACAATCAGGTCCTCAGAAGAGAAGAAGTTTTGGTTCTGAAGGAACTCAGTCTCAAAATAAATCTCCCCTTACAATAAGGCATAATACTTCAATAAGAGGTAGAAGAGGAGTTAGCATTATGGAGACACACCATCCTAGTGGCAAAATTGTAGCAAGAGAAGAACCAAAACCCAGTATGGATTAGCCCATGTGTAGTTTACTTTCAAGATTGAGAGTTTTATAGTTTCTTGATGAATGGGAAAGCTGAGGGATTTTTAAAGAAGCTTGAAGATTATTTGGGATAAGTTAGTTTAAATCTTCCAATTCAACTTGCATAACTTTCTTTCTGAAAAATTCAAATCTTTCCTTTGTTTTCTCAACATCCTCTATGTCGTTTTCGCCAAAATTTTCTTTCAAGCGTTTATCCCTTTCTATTTTGAGTTTTGTTAGTTTTTGTTTTTCTTCTTCGCTTATTTCATCGGGACCCTTTGTTGCAAGTTCTCTTCTGAATGTTGCATACTCGCGATCTCCAAAAGCAGATTCAAGTGTAAGGTATGCTTCTCGGGCATAAGCGGCGTTGGCTTTAAAAAGCGGAAATGCGTTTCTGATATTTGTTCTTATCTCATCGGCCTTGGGATGTGTCTTTAAAAGAGGGCTGGTTGCAAGAAAGCGTTCAAAATTAAGGTGTTGCCAGGCGATGGTTCCCTCCTGCATAAAAAGCCAGTCCAGTATCGAGCCTGCGATTTCAACCCTATCATCGGGAGTCTGATCAGCCCTTTTTAACTTGTCAGCAAATTTTATATGGAATTCTTCCCACTCTTTCATGGCTGCTTGAAGACTTAATTTACCTTCTGTAGATCCCATGTGGTTCCACAAGTCACCAGTGCCGATTGCTCTTGCTGCCCAGCATTTTTCCGCGTAGGGTTGGGAAATATGAAGACCTGATTTAAGGTCTGTTATTTCGGAGACGTCAAGTGAGGTTTCGTTTTTGGGATCAACATTAACCGGGAACGATTCGTTAAAGACAAAGCTCGGGTAAGTTCCGCCTATCGTCTCGACTGCTTCGAGGATTTCTTCGTTGGAAAACGCATTCTCCTTTCTTCCGTCCGCAACGATGATGTATCTGGTCATTTTATCTATCAGCTCATAGGCGCTGTATTCTTCGTTGCCGATCGAGAATTCTTCGGGATGGGTATGGTCGTATTCAGGAATTTTTATCTGCTTTTTGCGACCGGTTTCTAGGACATCTTTTACGACTTTCTCGGCCCGTTGTGGAACAAAGCCTCTGTTTCTTTGTCTTAGTCCGCCCTTAACTTCCCAAGCCTGCCAGCTGTCGTGTGCAGAGGCAGCGACTTCTAAAATCTCTCTCTTCCCTTCAAAGATTGTCGGATCGGCTAACTTTACTGAATCAGAAAAAAGAATTGCACTACCGAGGACACCTTTGGAATGTTCGACGTTATGGAAGGCAAAATGGGGAAAACGATCTTCAAGAGTGTTTCGGAAATGTTCTTTTATTTTATCAACCGCTTCTTGTCTGGAGGCAACCTGAATTTTTTCCGGGGCATTTTGCAGTTCAACGCCGCCTGCCAGTTGTTCGGAGTAGTCCACTTCTTTTTGCCAAGGGAGTGGTTTATCGTTGAGAACTTCTGAATAACTTACTCCTAAGCCGCTATCTTCCACACCTTCATTTTACCCTCTCTTTGTTGTGCGAATCAAGCAACCTTTAATCTTTTTCCCTTTAAGGATATTTTTTGTTAAGATTTACTAAATCGTTTCGAATGTGAGAAGGGTGGAAGAAATGTGTTAAACACCTCGGAGGTGTCGGAAAGATGACACCTTGGGAGACAGTTGACTTTAATACACGCTTATGAGTAAATAAATTAAATAATGAAAAGGCTAGTTTTACTTTTTTCTTCTTTGGCAATATTGTTATTACCAGCAACAGAAGTTTTTGCCCAGACAGATTCACAGACGGTTGACTCTTCAGAAGGAGTTTCTAAAGAATCTCTTATAGCCCCTGATACGTTGTACCCACCTTATCCTGGGAGTGAGCCGGGATTTTTAGGACAAGACCACTCTTACAGCGTAGTTTTTAGAGGAAACGGCGAAGCAGTTGTTTCGGCAAAGATAGTTTTTATGAATAAGAAAGATGATACTTTGGATGAGATTAAGCTTCGGGTTACGAAAGTGCTGCCGACTAACTTAAGCGTTTACCAGGCGATAAGTCTGGGGAGGTGTTTGAGATATTCGTCGAGAACCTACGACCCGGTTGAGAATCGCTATCTTCCCTCAAGATGCATTGAAATTGAAGAGCCTGATTACTATTCTTATTACGGAAACGTTTCGTATCAGAAAGCCAAAGCCGAACTTGATGTTGACACTTTGAAAATTACGCTTCCGAAAGCAGTTGCATCCAACAAATCTGGTGCTTTTATTATTTATTTTAGAGCCATAGGATATGCCAAGAAAAATTTATTTGGCGCGTTTAATTATGAATTTGAAACTTTAAAAGCAGAGGAAGATATAAGAAATCTGATGCTTGGGATTTCCACCGATTCAGATTTAATTTTAAAGGGTGTTAAGGGGGAAGTTTCTTATCGCTTTGAAGAGTCGGCATTTAGCGCACTTGAATCGGCGGGCGCAGTTACCGCTCCGCAGAAATCGATTGCTATGGACCGCTTTGTTTCCCAGATTGGCCATGGGAAAATTAATAAATCTGCCTCAAACCTGGCAGCCCTCGAATCTTATAAGGTTGAAGGAGATTACGCTTCTTCGCGAATAAAGCTTTATGCTAAAGAATTGACAATTGGCTTTTTACTAATTTTAATTTTTGTGGGTTTAACGGGTTTAGTGGTAAAAAGGATTTACAAAAAGTTCAGTGCGCTTAAAGAAAAAGAAGTTGGCGATTCCGCAGAAAAGAAGGAAAACTTATCTTCAAGCAGCGCTTTACTGCTTTTAACTTTGGGAGTAAGCTTTTTCTCCTCGGTTTTAGTTTCAGCTTATAGCGTCTTTGTCTATTTGTTGAGCAAATTTTTATCTGGTTTAGTCGAATATCAGTTTTTGGGTATGTTTGCACTATTTTTAATAATTGCCTCATTTATTATCTATGCCATTTTGATTTTTGCGCCCGCAGCTTTTATTGGAGCTAAAAAGGGAGTGGGATGGGGGATAACCACTTTAGTTTTTAGCGTAATTTGGATTGTTCTTTTCTTAGGAGTTTCAGTTTTTATTATTTTTGCCTTGATAAATACAGGGGGCTCAGGCCCGATTGTTCCTCTTTTCAAATCCTTATAAGCGCTGGGTTTTAAAGGCGGGGTTTTAGTAAATATTTTAATGGTTTTTTCCTTACCCCCCTCTTATTAGGCGCTTCACAAGAGGACATACCACTTTCAACTCTTTTTTCAGTCACGGTGCAAGTATTTTCAATATAAAACCGACATCTATCTGTACACGGGACCGCTTCTTTTCTGCCACTACTCCACGGTAAAAATTCGTCGATTACTTCCCAATCTTGAGATAAACGAAGTGTTAGTATTTTTGAAACTGCAACTGTGGGGTTCAACCTTAGTTAGATTATCTTCTCAAGACAGGTTAAGTTTCACTGAAGGACTCATGGTTGAACAAAGATAGGCTTTAACGAGTTGTTTACCTTCGCCAACTGCCTTAATTATGGCCAGGGCATTTTCTTCAAGCTCATTTTCCTTTTGGCTGACTTTACCGATAATTGTATGGATAACCGGCTGTTTCTTCTCGGTTTTTACCACAAGGGTATTTGCTGAGAACTTTTTTGCATCTTTTGCCTCTTTAATTAATGTTCCTGTTTTGGGATTGGGCATCAGCCCTTTCGGACCCAGGACTTTAGCAAAGGTTAGGAGTTTGGGCATCATTTCAGAAGTTGCCAAAAGTAGATCAAAGTCAATTTTGCCTTTTTTTAATTTTTCGATAGTCTTCTCGTCTGCGACCTCGATCTTTTTTTCTTTACCGGTTGGGTAAGGAAGTTTAACATTTTCGTTTATTTTGGCCCTTTTGGTGATTAGATGAAGCTCAATAGTTCCATCAAACTTTGAATAAGAAGTTTTCTTTACAAGCTTAATAGCATCAGGTAATTTATACAATTTTGACTTATCAATTTTACTTCGGAGCTTCAGATATTTTTTGCCTCTGACTTTGGCTTTTTTTCTCTTAGCTACCGATTTTTCTTCTTCAGCCACGTCTGGTATTTCGCCAGTTACGACTTTTATTCTTTCTCCGCCTTTTAGACCAACACTTTCAACTTGTGTCTTCTTTTCTTCTTTCGCCCTTTTTTCTTCTTTTTTTACCCTTTTTTCCTCATAAATTTCTTTTCCCGATTTTTTTTCTTTGGAAAAATCCGAAATTGTGGCTGTTTTTGTTTTACCCATATAATTCGTACTTTCTTTAGGAAAGAAAGTACAACAAAGAAAATTATTCCCCGATTTTTACACCCATTGATCTTGCCGTACCTTCTACAATTCTTTTTGCAGCTTCTAAATCTTTGGTGTTAAAATCATCCATTTTTTCTTTTGCGATTTTCTCTACCCCTGATTTGGTAAGGGTTCCAACAATATCTCTTGGAGTTGTACCCGATCCTTTTTCGATTTTGGCTGCCTTTTTTATCATTTCGGTAACTGGAGCCTTTTTAATCTCAAAATCGTAAGATCGATCCTCATAAATGGTAATTAGAGCAGGAACAATCTGACCTTTCATCCCGGCAGTTTTTTCATTATACTCTTTGACAAAATCCATAATGGCAACTCCGTGTTGACCCAATGCAGGACCAAGTGGAGGAGCCGGTGATGCCTCACCGCCTTTGAGGTTCAATTTAAGAGTGGTTAAAATCTTTTTTCCAGCCATATTTTAGAGTTTAGAATTTAATAATTAGAAATTAGTAATTGGTAAAGTAGGACTTCCTTAAGCAGAAAGTTTTTTCATCGAAGTTAACAAGACATTTTAATTACAAACTTTCGATATGCCACTTTGCTTTTAGGCTCCTATCTCCCTAAGACCCAGCTAAGCTTGGAAACAAAGTCTGGCTTGATGCCAAGCACAACTCGGAATGAGGTGAAAGAATTTTAGCATAGTAATAACCATTAGAACAAGGGGAAAAATAAATCAACTTCGGGGGGTTAATTAGCTTTGAACCCCGGTAGTATGCTGTTAATAATGCCACGGAGAAAAGAAATTTTAGCAAATGGTCAAGCGTATAATGTATTTAACCGGGGAGTAGCCTCGTTGCCGATATTCAGTAAAAAGAAGAACTACACGCGTTTTATAGATTTAATTAATTTCTATAGGTTTGGTTTGAACGTAGATAACCCCAGGAGTTGATACTCTTTATACTTTTGCAATCTGCAAAAGATCGAGCTCAACCGGGGTTTCGCGGCCGAAGATTGAAACCAGGATCTTTACCTTTCCTTTTTCTTCGTCAATATAATCAATTGTTCCCAAAAAGTCAGAAAAAGGGCCGTCAGTGATTTTAACCGCCTCGCCGATTGAAAAGCGTGTTTTAAATCTTTTGGCAGGTGAGGAAACGAACTTTTGGATATTTTGCACCTCGTTTAGAGACAATGGAGTTGGGTTTTTTCCAGCTCCGACAAAGCCGGTAATTCCCGGAGTGGTCCGGACCGCAAGCCAGGTGGGGTCATTAAGAAGCATTTTAATAAGCATATAGCCGGGAAATATTTTTTCTTTGATATTGGCTTTTTTGCCCTGTCTTATTATAATCCTGTCCTGAGTCGGGATGAGAATCTCGAATATTTTTTCTTCAAGCCCCATTGTTTCAACTCTTTGTCTTAAAGTTTCAGCGATGCGGGCTTCGTGACCCGAGGTTGTGTGGACAACATACCATTTTGCCTCAGGATTTTTTTTCTCATTTATAACAATATGACCGGGGATTTTTTTCCTGCCGGTTCCCCGTTCCGTAACAATTTTTCCCTTATCGTCGTCAGAAAGATCAGCGTCTTTCTTAACTAAATCCTTAACCTTTTTTGCTTTTTGCGTATCTTTCATAATTATTTTGAAATGGTAAGTTCCAATAGTTTGGTGAAGGTAAAATCAAGCACTCCAAGATAAAAAGAAACTACCCCGGAGATGATAAAAACAATAAGAGTTAACTTTATGATCTCCTCTTTTTTAGGCCAGGTGACTTTTTCTAATTCTGATTTTACTTCTTGGATATAATTTACCAAAGCCCTCACAGATAAGAATTTTATCATAATTTATTTTTATACTCAACAAACTCGAGTTTGTAATTCACAACGAAGAGTTTTTGAATACACAAGTTTTGCAGACAGGTCTACCTGCGCAAGACAAGGCTTAAATCACCTTCGAGGTAGTAAAGCTTGTCCCTTCGGGCCACCGTTCGAGGTGGTTAATAAACTACAAGCATAAAACTGCTTGTAGTAAATTTAAGTAAGACGGGTATTTGCACAATAAAAAGAAAGTAAAGGATTAGTTTGGGTAGTATAATGGCCTGGAAGTAAAAAAATGAGTTATCCTGATTTTTTCTTCGAAAAAAAGCTTTGGAAGAAAGGCCATAAATTAGTTGCAGGAGCTGATGAGGTTGGGAGAGGCTGTTTTGCAGGACCTGTGGTTGTCGGATGTGTGGTATTTCCACCCACCTTTAAAGGAGAGAACCTGCAAGGTACCCGCCAAGGTGTGAAAATTGATGATTCCAAGAAGTTGACTGCCAGACAAAGAGAAATTGCTGATAAATGGATTCGTAGAAACAGTGTAACCTGGGGAATTGGGGAGGCGAGCGTTCCTGAAATAAATATGTTGGGAATGACTCGAGCAACATCAGTTGCATTTAGAAGAGCAATAATTGATGCGAACGGGCGTCTAAAGTCAAAATACAAAATAAGATCGATAGACTTTTTACTTCTTGATGCCTTTTATCTTCCCTTTATGCGCGGTTTTCCTGTTGGACGAAGAAATATTAAAACCTGCAAAAACGCAAAAAAGGGGAATAGTGGGCATTTAATCTCGCGCTCTCGGTCAAGACAATTGGCGCTAATTGATGGTGATGAAAAGTCATTCTCGATTGCTTCTGCCTCAATTATCGCCAAGGTTTATAGAGACAAACTTATGGAAAAAATCTCTGAAGAGAGAAATCTTCGAAAATACAAGTTTGATAGGAATAAAGGTTACGGAACGAAAGAACACAGGCAGGCAATCTTAAAATACGGGATTACGAGGTTTCATAGGGAAAGGTTTGTCCAGACTTTCCTAAATAAACTCATATAACTTTTCAAAACCGAATTATAAGTGAGGTTTTGAAAAAGCTTCTGAGATTGGTTTAATAACTTCTCTTCTTTTCCAATTCGATATAGTGTTTTATTCGGGACTTTTGCTCTTTTCTTTTTTCCGAAGGTGGTTTATAGCGTTGTCGGTCACGGATCTCCTGGAGGATTCCAGAATCCACGACCTTCTTTTTGAAACGAGCAATAAGCCTTTCCTCTGATTCTCCCTTTTCCTTTTTGACAACAACCATTATATTTCGCCCCCTTTCGATAGGTGATTTGGAATATTTGATTATGAGTCATATAAATTCACCAGAAACTATTTTAGCAGATGTTGCTAAATAGTTGTAGTTTTAAAAATTTTAAGCCCCAAGCCTTACGAGGAAAGTTGGAAGCTACCAGAACATTCAGTAGTATTCAACGACCAGTTGAGGAATATTGCCTGAACTTTGCGAATTTTCATTGGCTTCAAAATAGGTAAAATCACCGGTTGCGTCTCTCCCGGTATTTTCTGTCTGAAAATGAATCCTAAATTGACTTTTTGAGCGGGCGTTGGCAATATCGTCTCTGACAGTGTCGGTTACATCAACATCTTTCCATTCCACTGCCGAATTAGTTGCCAGAGTTGCGAAACTTGAGGTTAAGGTGGAGATTGCATAATCGCCATCTTCCAAAGAATCTCCGTAAGTTAAGTGGTCAACTTTTAAAGACCCGCCAACGCTGTAAGGATTTCCGATAATTTTCGCCTGATAAAGCCTTAAAATTGCCTTTTGAATATTTGCGCCAGAAGGGATGTTTGAAAGATTGAAGCTGACAAAACCTCTGCTTACTAAATACATGTTTCTCCCGGACCTTATCTCCAGTCCGCTATGACCTTCTCCATTACTGGAACGAAATCCGTCCAAAGAAGCGCTTGAGGATAAAATTTTGGTTTTTATAGCCGGGGCAGGAGTTACGCTGGGCAATGGCGTTGGATTTGACTTTTTTGTTGGAGTTGGCGTTCCTGATTGAGCAGGAAGAGGAGTTTCTGACGGTTCTTGAAACGGCGTTGGCGATGGATGGGGAGATGGAGTTATTAGCTCGTCAGTTTCAGAAAATCGGCTCATTCTGCCTAAAAAGAAGACTCCTCCTATCAAGGTTAAAATTAAGCTAAGCACTCCTAAAGCAATTATTATTTTTTCAGCCCTTGAAATATTTGGGAGCTTGCCAAACTTTTCCTTTTTTTCCCGGGAAAACTCACTGCCTTTAATCACGTCCTCATTCATGGAGAAAATAATAGCTTAAGTTTTATTATTAAAGCAAGTTGTAGCCCAAAAAGTTGAAAGTCTTAATATTAAGGGGATTTTGAACCCACCTTATAATTATAGGCCGGGTTAGGGCAGGTGGATGGAAGATTACTTACTTCCAGTTTTGCGCAAAGATCATAAGTTTTTCCGTCTGATTTATAATAGTAGTTACTTTGGTCTTTAGGGTCTTTGGGAATATTGGCCAGGTAAGCGGGGACAAGCCCAGTGCAGCCTGCTTTACCTGAAGCGTCCTTGTCTAGACCTTGTGGAAATTTCTTGCATTCTGCGAAGTAAATATCAAGCAGGGTTTGTAGCCTGGCTAGATCTTGCCTTCTTTGCGTATCCCTTGAGGATTTTAGCTGATCGGAAGGAGAAATTCCCAGTAAACCCCCTGCAATTGGCATTCCCGATAACTGATTTATGAATTCTTCAAGATTCATACTTGCGGCCGGTTTTTGAATAACAACATCTTTTCCGAAATCGTCAAATTTGGCAACCAGAGCCATTTTAATAACCTTATTATCTGATCTGCCAAAGACTTCTTCTTCTGAATAAATGTTGCTGATTATTGGGGAAAGATTTTTAAAGTCGGCTGAAAGTAAAATTTTTCTGGTGTGGAAGTTATTACTGTCGATAAATACTTCCAGCTTGAAATTTTTTATATAGTCGGAAGCTTTAATTTTGATTGCTCCTTGTGAAGGAAGAGGAAGTTTATATTGTTCCTGATAACTTTTTTCAGCTTCTTTAATAAGCTTCTCTCCGATATGGTTTAAAACTTCGTCGCTTTGGTTTAAGCTGATTTTATAAAAAGTGCCAGTGTCCTCCCTGACCTTCTCGGTCTTCATTCTCTCCAAAACAAACTCATCAAGATACTTTTCCTGAGTTTCTTTTAAATAATCATTTAAACTTTTCATCTCTTTTCTTTTATCGACTTCTTTTCTGGCCAAAGTATTTAGACCCGAGGTATCGTAAGAAACCCATTTATCGGTAATTGGGCTAAGCTCCTCCTCTTTTATACCGGCCAAACTTAAAAGAAGTGTGGGAAATTTGGTTATTTTGAAAAAGATAATGGCATCTTTCTTTTTCAGATCCAGCTTAAAATCTTTGCTGATTGAGGCGTTTAAATCAAAGATTAGATTTTTAGGATCGCTATAATCGGCGGCGCCCTTTGCTTCAAGATCAAGTTTAGCCAAACCCAGAGAGCTGATTAGACTGTCCGAATCAAAGGCTAAAGAAACATCAAATGAATGTTTTGCTGCATTTTGTTGAGCTGTTATGGTTTTTTCGATTAAGAATTTTGGGGTTTTGGGTGTTAAAGGCAGGCTTTGGACAAAGTGCGAAATCCTTTTTTGAAAATCAGGGTATTTTTCAAGCTTCACCTTTTCGTAAGCCAGAGCCCAGGCAGTAGCGAAGAAACTGGCAATAATTAGAAGGAAAATGAAAAGAATAGCTGAAAGCGGAATTATTTTAGGGAGCTTTTTCTCTTTAGATTCTTTAAATTCGTGGTAAGGTTCGGATGGTTGGGTAAGCTCGGAAGGTTGCGAACTTTCTGAAAGGGGATTGAGTATTTCTTTTTTCGGGACAGAAGGATCCATAAAGTAAAGTATATTTCAAATTGTTTTAAGATTGCAAGAAGAATCTTAGTTACTTTTTAAGTATTGCAAAAATCTTGCCGGCGTGAGGACTGTTTGTTTTAAGGTCTTCTTCTAACTCTTCTGGAACTGTTAAACGGACGGTCTGTCCTGCGGGATTTTTTTCTGAAGATGGTCTGTCAACTTCTTCAGACATGCTTTAATTATAGCGCATTTAATCAAATTTTTTTGAAAAATGCACTTTTTAGCCAAACCAGTAGTTGCTGCGGCTTGTGTTTTTGCACCCTTTAAAGGAGAGAACCTGCAAGGTAGTCAGAAATTACTTCTTAAGTATTGTAAGAACCTTGCCGAGAAGATCAACTAAAGGTCGATTATATCAGATCTGCCCTTTTTTGGTGGAAGTTCTGATAGAGAAATTTTACTCCTTTTTTTAAGTCGCGTGCAGTGTTGGGGTTCTTTGCCGGTCGGAGGTTGACAATTTCCTGTCTGCGGGATAAGTTTATCACATTCAAATTTTTCATTTCCCCATCTAGTTTTTCCATATGTTAGTCTGAAATAACAGCCCGAACAAACATCCTTTCCTTTTCTACTGGGTGGATATGTGCTTAACCTATCAATCGAAACGCTTCCCATAAGTTAAACACATTATAGGCTTTTTCAGGAGAATGTAAATATTTAACCAAGTTTTGGGCCTTTTAAGAAAGATCACCTCGGAAGGTAGCCCGAAGGGATTCCTCCGAGGTGAAAAGTAATTCCTTCCACCGTCCGGGGAGTACTTCGCACACCGATTCGGCTGAGCTCACGGTCGAAGCCCCGGAGGTGTTTTTTTGGTTTAAGTACGAAACTTGTGGAAGTAAAAAAAGTAATTTCCGGATACGAACAGTTACTTGACAAATTTGGCAAAGAAAGTATATTATAGGGTTGTACTAAAATCAAGAAAGAAGGTGAATATGAGACTATCATTATTTAGACGAAAATCTGCAGATTCTAGTGAAGAACAGCCTGGACTTAATCTCAGAGAAGTAGCGATATCTGGGTCTTTGACCGAAGAGCAAATTCTTAAATTAACTCCAGAGCAGTTGAAAGATATAGAGGGATATCAACGTGCAGATGCTGATGCTGGGAGAGAAAGAGGCGAACCCGCGCGATCCTACGTTAGTTTTGTGACTACCAAGGCGCAGATCGAAGAAGCTTGGGGAAAAAGAAGAAGAGTAGAGGGAGAATAATTTCATTCTGGAAAAAAGCACTGTGCTTTAATCTGTCGCAAAAAATGATTTTGGGTTGATAAGTTTTCAGGATCTTTTTTTCTTTTCTCCTTCTCTTTCTCTTAAATCTTCCAAGAGAGCGTGGAGTCTTCTTAACATCGTTTTCTTCAAATGTTTCTTCAAATAAAAGTGAGGAAAAATGTATGGTTCCGCCGAGCATACGCTGATTAACGCCTGTGAGCATATTCGGGTCTATATCTATTCTTTGTTTAGCCACCAGTCTAGCCAGTTTATTTAATTCACCTTCAGTGATTACATCCGTGGGCTTTATTCCTAGCTTGATTAGTTTTTGTCTGGATCTTTGTCCATCTTCTATTGCTTCTTTCAACATTGCCTTTTCGGCCTTTTCCCTGGAATCGGGATCGGCTGATCGGATATCTTCGACTAAGTTAGCCACTCTTGCAATTTCGGCACGGGGACGTTTTTTACCACTGAATAAACGACCATATTCCTCTTGCCGTCGTGCCATTTCTTCTTCATCCACGAGCCTCATTACAAGGCGGGATGGTTGTTTTTTTCTAAATATTTCAAGAAATCCCATGTTTCAATTAACCTATATTTTACCTTAGTTTACGAGTTTTTTAAGGGAAGGAAATTTATTTGTTGTCAATTCCGCTAAGGCTTGCAATTATGCCAAACCTATAATATATTATCATTATCTTTAAAGTATGACTCCTGAGAACCCACTATTAATGGTTGCTGAGTTGAATAAGCAAGTCTCTGATGCTATATCAATGATTGAAGGTGGCAGAGAGGTTGAGTTGGGCGGGTTAAAAGATGATTTGAGCCGACAAGCAGTGGATTTGAGGCGTATTGCAGCGACGCAGCAAAAAGAACCTGCACTTAAACAATTAAAACCGTTCGACTTACCGGGACCGGAATTGATAGCGTCTTTTTTTGAGAATGTCAAAGGCGCAAGTAATACACCTATATGTGTAGAGATACTTAAAGCCGTACGGAGTATGAAACCAGGCTGGCCGGATATAGAGAGTGCGTTTTTTGAAAGACCTGCTTATGTTGTTCCGGAAATATTTCCAAGTCGGAAAGTGATTGAAGGATTGAAGGTGATAGAAGGGTGGGATAATGAAATCACTTCTCGTCCCAGATCTGTTTCACTGCCTGGATTACCAACAATAAGGCAACCGGAACTAATTCCTGTTCACCCGCCAACGCCAGGAGTTAGACTTCAACGGATAAAATCAATTTCTGGAGAAAGGATAAAAGAAATTGTTAAGGCATTATCTCGCGGCAGAGAGATTCTGGGTGGATTAGAATTTGGCGAATCAGTAAGCTACGGAAGAGTTAGGGTGACAGAAGTATTCCCTTCTATCAGAATTGATCCTTTATTTATCGAAGTTGTAGGCGGGCTTGATTCCAAAACTCGTTCCATTGTAAATGGATCATTAGCTCAATCAACCAGACTGGGAATTAGGGCAGTAACGAGTGGACTGACGGCAGGAGTAATTGGAAAAGATCCTTATTTATTGGAGGAAGTTAAGGAGGAAAGTGAGAACTATTTTGCCTCAAGGGGAAAGAGATTGGCGCGGGGGGCAGTGCAAGGGGCACTTGTCTCTTCAGAGTTAGCTGCGGTCGCATCCATGGCTGGACAGAGGGATTTAAGGTTAACAGCTGCTGAAATTGGTTTTTTGACAGAAGCGGCTTTGGGTATGTTCAGAGGAACTCCTATAGGATTGACTCCTAGAGAAGTAGAAGCTATAATGCGCAGAACAAGTCGGGTTCGTTATTGACTTATTAAGAAGATTCAGCAAAGGTTTAGAAGTATGACAGAAAGAAGAGATCTTATAGAAGTTTTACCCCCAGAGGCCAGTCCCCTTAATCCTGAGGCTTTAGTGGACATGGCCAAAAAAGGAGTACCAGAAATAGGTCGTCTTATGGGGGCTACCTTAAATGCAATAGACAGGATTTCAGGCAGAAGATCTCCAGTTAAAAAAGAAGAAGGTACTGATTTAGCCAGGCAGCTTGTTGAGGACTTGGCCAGTGGCGACACCGCCTCCTACTTAGCCGCCAACAGTGCAGTGATGATATATCGCTTAGATAGACTATGTTATTGGGCTGCTTCGCAGGCTTCAGGAGGGTTGACAAGGGATGTTCATGAAGACTTTTTAACAGCCTCAGAAGGATTAATTTGGACAGGAGATATGGCTGGACTCCAAAGAGCCTTAGAGGTTTTGAGAAATCCTGGTCAGGCTGTACGTAAAGGTGGAGAAAAACTGGCGGGAAGATTGGGACTAAGAGAAGCGCCTCTTATGCCCTTAGAGAAGGTGATAGCCGGCATCGGTGCTCTTTCGCCATTTGTTCAAGCTGGTGCTAGTGCATACACAAGACTTGAACCAAGATTTAGGGCTGTTGAGGCTGCTCGGCTTGCAATAGCGCATACGCGGATGGTTAAAGATGATATTTTGGAATCAGCAGAAGGTTATAGTGCGGACATTGAGAAAGCATCAGGCGAAGTTAAACAGGCGCAAACAGAAGTAAGTAGAAGTTTAAAGGGTTCACAAAGAGCAGCTTTGATAGAGATTGACGATTCTAAAAGAGAGCGGGATGAGGCCTTAGCTGCACTTAAAAGATACTTAGGGGCAGTGGCCGCCCTTTCTCAGGCTGAAGCGGAAGGAGGGATGGCTTACGTTGATCTTCAAACATCTGTCCAGGCATTATATGCAATGGGAATGGGTTCGATTCCGAGTGCTTGGAAAACACTTCGGACAGCCACAACTAGCTATAAAGATGGCGTTGCAGCGGTTTTATTAGGAGCAGGAGGATCAACTTCACTTTTAACTACCTTGGTAGGGTATGCGGCCGATTGTCAATTTACAACTTCACACCAAAATAGGATAGAAGCTATGCAGGCAATGTGGGAAAGTTTGAGAGGCGCTACTCATAGGTTAGGAGAAGGAGTTGAAGAGTATATGGGTAATCGGGATAAAAAACTTCTTAGATAAAAACTTCAGGTTGAACTTTGAAAAAGCTTTCTTTCTCTTTTTACACTTGTACTCTTGTTACGTGAACAGGCACTTTTTCTTCATATTCGGCTCCCATCGCTCCGAATATTCTGTGGAAAATAAAAGATGCTACCCTCGGGGTGGTGCATCAAACGTACCTACCAAGTTTGACTTGGTGGAATGGATACACCGTCTCGGGATAACGCGAATTCTTCAAGATTTATTGTTTTTAAAATAACCCTTAATTAAAAAGCAGGTTTTTCATTAATAAATTGTATATGTATTATTTATTGACAAATTTAATGCAAAAACATATAGTTAACTGTCATATGATTTATACCGTTTCAATAACATCTCAGGGACAGATAAGCATACCGGCAAAGATCCAAAAAGAATTGGGTTTCAAACGGCCTGGTAAGGCTCTTGTAAGGGTAGAAGATGGTAAAATGGTAGTAGAACAGGTAAAGGATTTTTTAGAATTAGGAGGAAGTCTAAAAACTACCAAGCCTCCTTTGAGTTCAAGTGAGATTCATGAGATGTTTGCAGAAAGTTTAGCCTCAGAATATCGAAATGACAGTAAATGAGAAAAGTTATTGCGGATACAAATGTCTTTTTACGATTTCTTCTTGGAGATATTCCAAAACAAAAGAGAATAGCTGAAGATCTTTTTAGAGAGGCAAAAGAAGGGAAAATTAGAATTATTGTCCCACAAATTATAATTTTTGAAATTGATTTTATTTTGAGAAAATACTATCGATTTCCAGTAGCAGATATATCCTCGAAATTGAAGCCACTTGTTAACACCCAATATTTCCAAATTAATAATAGAGTTGTCTTTCTGAAATCGCTAGAAATTTATAAGAGTAGAAATTTAAGTTTTGTTGACTCGTATCTTTTAGCCTTGGCTGAAATTGAGAATTGCGAACTTTTCAGTTTCGACAAAAAACTTCTAAAAATAAAAATTTAATGTTTTGCTACAGATTTTGACAATGCGTTTGTGTGTGATATATAATCGCAAAAACCTATAATTTTTTTAAAAGTTCGAAAGATTAATATTTATGACAGGAAGAAAAGCTGGCGATCGGATGAGGGCAATATTGGAGGAAGAGAGAAAGAAGGAACAAGGACGTAAGGGGAGAGCAAGGGGAACTACAACAGCTTTAGTGCCCAGGTCAGGAGGAGGAGGATTATTGGGAAGAGTTAGCAGAGTATTGAGAGGAGGTAAAGGAGGTTTAACTTCTGATCTTGAAAGGATGGGATTTGATAAGTCCTCGAGAGATGTAGTGGATAGCGCAGCGAGCTTGGTCCGGCAGGTTAGAGGAACCGGGGCCATAAGAATGAGGGGTGTGAAGGTCGTAGGGACGGAGGTAAAGGCAGGTAGATTTAAAGGACCAGCATCTTTTCCTGACATGGGCGCTGAGATGGGTTTGGGATCCGAGGCAGAAATTATTTACTGGAGAGCCGGGGAGGCTGATATAGGTGAGGTGCAATGGTGAAACTCTTCTTAACTTAACAGAGTATTTCAGATTGTATGGGAGGATATGCTGAAGAAAAATTGCGGGAATATTTAACCGATCATGCGCAGGAAATAAGTGAAGACGGTAAGACTTTAAGGGGTGTAAAGATTACTGGTTCTGAGAGTCAGAAGATTGCACGTCAGGTTAGAGAGGAGTATTATCGAAGAACTGGCGTAGATGTGCGCCCCACAATGCCAGCTAATCCTGTGAGAGGAAAAATTGCGAGGATAGATGGACCATCCTCCTATACTACTCCTGACGGTCGTATACGAGTAGAAGTAGAGCCAGGACATGAGAGTAATATAATTGAAGAAAGAGGAAAGGGTGGTAGTGGGAGAAGACATGCGCAGATACAGCCTTTAGGTTTATTAACGCGCGTTGCGAAATCTCTTTTGGGAAAAGGGCCCGAGAGTGGAATAGGCATCACTTCAATCGTTGGTCCGGATAGACCGCAAGCTGCTTATGAAGGTGGTGGAAGGGGGAAGAGTAATGCTGGAGATATTGATCAAGATTTGGTATCTAAAATTAGTGGTTCTTTATCTCCTCAAGAAAAAGATAGCTTAGAGGTGACTCCGAGAGAGGATGGAAGAGTTGATTATAGTTTTACGGATGGAGATGGCAATACGGTTAGAGGGACAAGATTTAGGTAATTGCACTTTCTAAATCTTGAGGTTGTCTGTGGGGATATTTGTTCTAGCCGTATCGGGATTTATTACTAAGCCTCCAATCGGCCTCATTTGGCGTCGAGCAGCCTCTAACCTTGCCTGTCCTGTCTGCTCCACCACTCCTGTTTTAGGGCCTCTGGCATTTCTCAGATATTTTGCTATTTTCTCAAGACGCTCATTTGGATTTGGATTTTCAACGATTGTCATGCTCGATTATCAGATTTAAAAATAATTGAATTATCTTTCTTGATGAGGCAATTTTAGCAAATAAAGGGCAAGAGTTCAATGGCTTTTTTAAGCTTGTAATTTTTTCCGAATATTTTCTATAGCTCTTCTTGAGTCCCGGGTGGCATAACTTATTATAGTATTGTCTGAGAGTCTTTTATATTCTTCTATTGATCTTCCGATTGTCAGGTAGCCAAGATCCTTAAGGCGACCCAAGACAAAAGCTTCCTGGGCAGGAGTTAAATTGAAATCCGCTCCTTAATATTCGCCGTGTTTTACCAAATCAAAAAATATGTACGTATCTTTTTTTATACTTAGATTTTATGGATAAAGCCCGTAGATCTGATTTTATCTTAATGGCATACTGCTCAGATCTTTTTCCTTGTAATTTATGTAAATGCAGTGAGGGATAGAGTGGGTTAGACCTAAATAAATTAAGTTGCTTTTTCAGGACCGAATTTAGGTTAGGGTCTTTCTTGATTAATTTTTGAGCTTTTGGGAACAGTCACTCGGCCACATATTATTTTCCTACAAATGATAGCTGATGGTACAAGTATCTTTCTTTCAAAGATTGCTTGTGGCAGGCCTTAGTATCCCAACTACGAACAGTTTGGTGTCAGTTGAGCTCGTTTGATTTAGAAAGAATCCAGCAATTTCTCAATCCTAATCCTCAAATTACCTTTGCCTAAAAAAGTTTCAGGAAATATACTATGACTTAGATGGAGACAAAAGGGAGTAAGACGCTGGTTACCGCCAAAGTTAACCCAGATTTAGATGGGGTTTCTTGTACGCTTGCTTATGCCGATTTACTTAAGCAGGAGGGAACAGAAATAAATGGTGTAATTACAGGCTCACCACAGTCGGAAGTTAGATATTTTATTGAGAAACATAATATATCAATTCCAACCAGGCCAGACGAGAATTCAACTGATTGGAATAAGTTTATTTTAGTTGACGCTTCCTCAATGAAAGGCATGCCCAAAGTAGTTATACCAGATAGGGTAGTTGAGATTATTGACCACAGAACTGGTGAGCCAGAGAGGGAGTTTCCAAACGCAAGAATTCAGAATGAGATAATAGGGGCTGCAGCAACAATTATTGTTGAGAGATTTATTAAAGTTGGTAAGAAAATAAATCCAGACTACGCCATGCTTTTATACGGTGCGATTTATCACAACACCCTCAACTTTATTGCAACAAACACAACAGGGCGAGACCGAAAAGCTGTAAGATATTTAGAGACAAATTATAACTTAAACGAAGGAGTCATTCGTGAGATGTTTGATTTCGCAACTCGTGAGGTTGAGGCTGATGTTAAAACCGCCTTGGAAGATGACGCCAAGGAATTTGGTGAGGGTTGGAAAATCGGAGCGTACCAGCTTGTTGTTTGGGGAAGTGAAATTTTCTCGGACAAGAAGTTGATAGAGGAAAGTGTAAGAAACTTGAAAGACAAAATGGGTGCTGATTGGTCATTCGTAAATATAATTGATTTAGAAGCAAGGAATAGCCATATTTATTCAGAAAGTGATGATGGAGGGGAAATTATTTCGGAAGCATTGGGTGCAGAGTTTCGTAACGGGTGGATTACTTTACCGGCGATACTTCGGAAACAGATAATGCCGAAGGTTAACGAAGTAACGGATAATGAAAATGAAAGATTTAGAAGCAAGGCTTAAAAAAATTGAGAATAGGAACAAGAAAGTGGAGACTGACAAGGCTTGGGAGACAAGCTGGACACGCAGGTTTTTGCTGATTTTGTTTACTTACCTCTCTATTGGTTTTTATCTTAATGCAATTGCCGTCCCTAATGCTTGGCTTAATGCCATAGTCCCAGCAGTTGGATTTTTACTCTCAACTCTTACCTTGCCTTATTTCAAAAATCTTTGGAGTAAGTATATAAACAAAAAATGAGTAGTCAAATTAAATTAGTTGTATTTACACCCAAAAGCCACACAGATGTGGTTAGGAAGGCTATGGGAGACGCGGGGGCAGGCAAAATAGGCAACTACAGCCATTGCAGTTATTCAGTTGAAGGTATTGGGAGATACAAACCCGTTGAAGGTGCAAAACCCGCTATCGGTGGAGTTGGCAAGTTTGAGGAAGTTGAGGAGGAGAGGGTTGAATGTGTTTGTGATAAAGGCAAAGCAAAGGGTGTAATTGAGGCAGTTAGAAAGGTTCACCCTTACGAGGAGGTCGCCTTTGATATTTACCCTTTAATTTCGGAGGAGGAATTATGAGAACTATTTTAGTAGACGCAGTAGATACATTTGTAATTGAAGGCAAAGGAATTTACAAACCCATGTTTGATTTGTTGCAAAATTACCCAAACAGAAAGATTATCTTAACTAATGCAAACGATGAGCAGAAGGTGGAATTTGGGTTAACTAGCTTGCCTTACGAGTTATTTACTCTGAAACACAACCCAGATAAGACAGACCCAAAGTATTTTGAGAGTATGTTGAAACACTTCAATCTAAAATCAAGAGACGTCGTATATTTTGAGCATAATCCAGAAGCTGTAAAAAGTGCCCAGTCAGTGGGAATAACCTCATATTTTTATGACCCAGACAAGAAAGACCTAAAGGCTCTTAAATTATTTTTAGACGAGAAAGTTAAATGAGAATGCGGGGCAAATTTGTTATTGTAACAGGAGCTTCTACTGGAATAAGTAGAGCTGTGCAGGGCTGGAGGGAATCGAACCCCCAATAGCGGTTCTGGAGACCGCTGTTATACCATTTAACTACAGCCCTAAATGAAACTTCGGACTATTTTACTTTAACTTGGTAGTTTCTTTATGAACGGTGTGTTTTTTACAACGTTTGCAATATTTATTCAAGGTTAGTTTTCCCTCCATATTAAGCTTATTACGGACTGTGGCGTAATTTTGACTTTTGCAATTTTTGCAAACTAGTGCGACTATTTCTCGAGCTCCTTTTTTGGCCATGTAACTTTTGGTTAACTAAAAAACTTAGGACTTAAGTTTTAGTGTCTTTCTGAAACTGTAAAGTTTCTTAACGAGTGTTTCGCATTTTATCAAATATTGTTTGTGAATTAAAGAAGAAATATATTTTTGATCTAAACAGATGTCCAAAATAGCTACTATTTCGCTTATTGAACCTATTGAGATTAACAAGAATCTATTAAATTCCTTGTCTGATTTTTTCATAGACCCTTCTGTTAAGTTAAGTAGTGCTGAGGTTGCTGCTCTTCTAAGCTGAGAAGCGAGTCCATAGTTTTCTTTTTGAGGCAACTTGGAATTGAGTATATAAATCCCCTTAATAAATTGTCTTAGTTCTGAATATATAGGAAAATCTCTAAATCTGAATCCCATCTTAAGTTTTTAGTTTTAAGTTAATTGTGAGCCTGGGATGGGGATCGAACCCATGACCTTGCCCTTACCAAGGGCACGCTCTGCCAACTGAGCTATCCAGGCAAAGACGGGTATATTATATCAAATTTTTATATCTAGTCAGACTATCAAAAATGTGCTAAGAATTATTTGAGGATATGAGCAGGAAAAATGTCATAGGAGTCTTTATTCTTTTTTTAGGAGTTTTTATCGGGGTTTTACTGGTCCAGCAAAGTCAAGAGTACAGAGAAAGAGCTGAAGATAGAAAGAAAATAGTGACCATCTGTCATAGACTTGATTCTTCAGATAAGCCTTCAGTTGAAATCGAAGTTGAGGAAAAGGACTTAAAATTTTACATTGATCAGGGAGATGTGTTGGGAGGGTGTCCAGAAGAAATTGAGTAAATATATAAGCTTAAGCTTCGAAATTGACCCTTGAAAAAGGTTAGTGGCAAATGTTTAAATAAATCTATATGCCTGTCAAGAAAATTGCTGTTGCCTTGGTCATCATCCTGGTGGCTGTTGGAGGATTTGCTGCGGGACTAATACTTCTTAGGGAAAGACAAGATTTAAGGGAAAAAGCGTCCACCCCTACCGGCACAACAGAAGTTTCAATTTCCCCAGAAACAGGCAGTTATGAAATAGGGGAGTCGATTGAGACTACTATTTATTTTAATCCAGCAGGTATCGCTATATCTGGGGTTGCAGTCAGATTAATGTACCCCTTTTCTGGAGGAACTCCGGAGGTAAGCGTTGAAAATATTGAGATTAATTCAACTCTTTTGGCAACAGGCGATTGGACTTGTCCGACTCAAGATTCAACCCAGCAGGGCGAGAGTGTAATTATCGATATTGCCTGTGCCAATACCAGCGCTTCAGGATTCAGCGCGAGTGAGAATACTTTGCTTGCCAACGTAAATCTGAAGGTAAATCGACCGCCTGCTGTTAATCCTATAACTTTGCGTTTTGACGCAGCCTCAAGTGTAATTACCCGCAAAACCGACAACCAGGATATTCTACTTATTCCTTCGAGTACAGGAGTTTATACAATAGGAGAGGCTGAAGTGACGCCTACTTCGCCTCCTGAAGCCACTCTTACTCCGACTGGCACTTTGGTTGCAACAAGAACCCCGACCCCGACTTCCAGGTTGACTGTAACGCCAACCTCAACCATTTCAGCCACGCCGACAGTTACAAGTAAGGGAGGAGAAGAATTACCGGATGCGGGAATTTCCTATCCAACAATCATGGGAATTGTAATTGGGATTTTGATGATCGGTGGAGCACTGATTTTGATTTTGTGAAGAAGGGGGGCTGATAAGTAAATGGCAGTTAAAAAAGATCCTTATGAACTGTTGAAGATGGTTACGGCTTTAGCAATCTTTTCACTTCTTATTGTTGCTCTTATAGTAATGCGCTAAGAAACGCGGATTAATTATAGTAAAAATCTTCCTTTTAAAGTATTTTGGGCATAAAAAGTTGAACAGACCCCTTTTTTAAAAGTATAATATAACTTACTCAAAAATCCAGCTTGCCAGACTTGCCGAGATAGCTCAGCGGTAGAGCACCTGTTTTGTAAACAGGGGGTCAAGGGTTCAAATCCCTTTCTCGGCTCAAAAGATAAGCAAGCACGATTTTTTGGGATAAACCGTCGATCAGAGTGCGATTTTCTAGGAAGGTTCAAATTGGCTAAGGAATTGCGGTGTTGGAGTGGAGCCCGTAAATTTCTGCTTCGCAGAAACACGGGACAGGCAATTGAGCTAGGATGGCGGAGCGGTCAAACGCAACAGTCTGTAAAACTGTCGCCCGGATGGGCTACCCAGGTTCGAATCCTGGTCCTAGCACAAAAGGAGATTGGGGTTGGAGTAAGGAAAAATATGATATAATTTCTTATATGTCAATTACGTATCTTGATATTAAGGTTAAAAATCCTCAAAATCCGCAGAAATTTACAGTTGGACATTTTTTGGTTGATTCTGGTGCTGTTTATTCAGTAATGCCAACATCAGTTTTAAAAAAAATCGGGATAAAATCGAGAGATAAACAGAAATTCACTCTTGCGAATGGTGAAGTAATAGAAAAACTCATAGGGAACGGATTATTCGAATATCGAGGAAGATTACGAGGTTCTCCGGTAGTGTTTGGTGAAAAAGGAATTTATCTTCTAGGAGCAGTTACATTAGAATCATTAGGTGTGATTCTTGATCCAATCAATCGTGAGTTAAAGCCTCTTCCTATGCTTCTAATGAAGTTTCTAGCAATAGAAGTTTAGCCTCTGAAAAAGCGCTAAATCTTTTAAAGAACAAAACTTAAATAATTTTAAAGGCCGCACTAATCGTACCCAGCTCGATTCCTCAAATTGACCAATGCGGTCATCAAAAAAGCGATCGGAAGAGTTAGGTATCATAACAATGTAGAAATATTTTTACCGTAAAATCAAGAGGCAGATGATTTTTAGGCTTTAGTTTGCTCTAATTCAAAAAATTTATAAAGGAGGTGAAATTGTTAAGGGAAGGGGAAGTAATTTTGTCATAACTTATTATAACTTCTTCCAATCTGAATATCCTGAACTCATTAATACTTTCATCGATTATTTCCTCGGTAACGTCTACCTCCCTCTTCATGACTTCCAGTGTTGTAGGTTCAGTATCAGGATTTCTAAGCATGATTTATTTAATAATAATTATTTTTTTGTTAAAAGGGGTATTGTTTGGGTGTTTAATTGTAAACCCCGCTTAGGTGTCGGATGAAGTTTTTTCCCGGATGTTTCCAGGTGGGTGAGCTGTCTTAATTCCATCAGAAACAAGCGTTTTTAGCTAGTCTCCTTAGAAATCAGGAACTAAAGCTCTCCCAGTATGATTTTTGATGAGAAAAAAGCTTTCCTAATCACCCTTAGCGGGGCTAATAATATTTTAGCAAAGGAGTCAAGTTTTTTTCTATGGTTGATTTTCATCAAGCGTCCATTCATCCTGCCTCCAGGCGACAGTCATTATTCGTGTTGGCTGTCTTAGATAAAGTTTGTCTTCTTCAAGTATTACCCTTATTGATGCATTTGAAGAATCTTTTGCCCATTGATTACATGAGTGGGGAGGATTCTGACGTGGCCATTTTCCTTCAGGCCAGCAGGGTATTTCCTGAATTCCCTCAGATGCGATAACTTCCGTCTGAAAAAGGTCAGAGGAAACATAGCTTTCAATTGAGAAGCGGAGGCCATCTTCTGAAATTAAAACTACTGGCTCATACGGGGTTACTTTTTTTATCTCAAACCCCTCAAAGAAACGCTCCTCATAAAACCAATTATTAAAAATGAATCCTTTGTTTCCCTGAGGATAGATAGGCTTTTGTTCGGAACAGGAGGAAGGAAACAGGATTATTATTGGAAATATCGCTAAAGTTCTTAGGAATCTTCTTCGAGAAGAATTGAATCTCCAATAAGGCGGATTTTTTGGACAGCGACTTTTTTGTCTTTCCAACAAAGACATGAAGAGTTTAGATACTAGTTAATCTGATTTTTTAGTTGCGTCAAGAATTTTTTCCAAAGCTCCATTCATTATGATTTCCAAATTACCCCAGGATTTAGTTAATCTGTGGTCACTGAGCCTATTTTGTGGGAAGTTATACGTTCTTATTTTTTCAGCTCGCATGCCGCGTCCGATAGCTGAACGGTAATTGGCAATAGTTTTTAATTTTTCTTCTTCCTCTTTCTGCCAAAGTTTAGCCCGAAGCAGCTCGAGCGCAATTCTTCTGTTTTGTTCCTGAAAGCGTTCTTCTTGGGCTGTTACTGCAGTACCTGTGGGCTTATGGGTAACTCTAACTGCGGTTGAAACTTTTTGAACATTTTGTCCTCCCTGTGTTGAAGCCCGATAAAACTGCCATTCTAACTCATTGGGGTTGATGGTTATTTCCGACTCTTTTATTTCAGGTAAAACTGCAACCGTTGCTGTGGATGTGTGGATTCGCCCTCTTTTTTCAGTCAGAGGAATTCTTTGGACTCGGTGAACTCCCGATTCATTTTTAAGAAGATCAAAGGCACCCTCTCCCTTGACAATAAGAACAGTTTCATCAATCGGATTTACTTTCCAAGTGGATTTTATTGCGAAGCGCATATACATTCTGAGAAGATCGCCGGCCCAAATTTTGGCTTCATTTCCCCCTGCTGCAGGTCTAATTTCGATATAGGCTTTTTGTAACACGATAACTTCAACTTAACTTTCCTTTTTTTTCTTTTTCTCTTTGGCTTTTTTTCGAAGCTCACCTAAAGTTTCTGGTTTTTTAAGCTCTTTTTCTATTTTCTTCTGGTGTTTTAGTTTTCTTTTTTCAGTTTTCGAGATAACCTTTTTTTGGGCTTTAGCCTTTCTTTGTTTAAATGCGGTGACTCGTCCAGCTGTATCCACATATTTCATCTGTCCGGTATAAAAAGGATGGCAGGCGCTACAGACCTCAACAGTAATTTGTTGAAGTGTGGATGCAGTTGTAAAAATGTTGCCACAGGCGCAGCTAACTTTTGCATTAAAGTAAGTCCTGGGATGAATTTTGGCTTTCATAATAAATAGAATTATAGCAAAATTAACTTTTATTTGCTACAATAACATTGGTTTTAGAGAAGTAACTTTAATGGGTATTGCGGAGATATTTAAGGTTAAAAAAGGCCAAATGCTTACGTTTTGTGCTTCCCAAGCTTATGATAGAAAAGAAGGGACTTTTCTTTCTGGTTGGGTGATAGTTTCTTGTTGGTCGGATGAGAATGTAACCTATCCTTATTTAGGAAATGACGGTCAAGTTAATCAACATCCTATTAGAGGCGAAGTACAAGCCCTTCATCTTAACAAGAAAGGGTCTGACGATAGACTTTTGAAGATGCCCCAATATTGTGCCTTATGATGATGAAATGAGACAATTACGGCTTGGGGGAAGATGTGTTTTTAATGCAGGACATAGATTAAACAGAAAACACTTCTTTGATTAGAATAATTAATTTGAACAGAAAGAATTACTACTTATAAGCCTTTTTGTATTCAGCGATTATCACTCCTAATGCAATAATTAGTGCTCCTAGAAGAAATGCCGGAGTAATTTTTTCTCCCAGCCAAAATAGTGCTAGGGGAATCGAAAAGACCGGTTGAAGATAATTAAATAGTATGGCTTCAGAAACCTCAATTGATCGTTGAGCTTTAACATAAAGATAGTAAGCCAGACTGCCTGAAATTAAAGCCATATACCAAACACCCAAGTGGTACCTGAGCGGTAAATTTATGATTGTAGATACAAGGTTAGCAAATCCGTATTTTTGGGAGGTTATTGGTATTAAAAATACGGCTCCTATAAGAAATGCGCTGTTGGTTAGGGTAATTGAGTTGATTTTTTTACGAACTGCAAATTTGGCAAGCAGAGCTGAGCTTGAATCAGCGAAGAGGAAAGCTAAAAGAAATAAATTTCCTGTAAAATGGGATTGACCATTTGCCAATAGGGGATAGAAGATATTTAAAAATACTCCGATAAGGACAACTACGATTCCCAATCTTTCCTTTTTTGTGATGTGTTCGTGCAGAAGAAAGCCGGCTCCTAAAGTTACAACCATTGGACCAATAGCACTAATTAAAGTAAGATCCAGAACAGTTGCGCTGGAAAGACCGATAAAAAGGATCCCCAGAGCAAGCGGAACAGCCAAAAATCCATACAAAAAAAGCAAAAGCAGACTTGATTTTGATTTGGGAAGCCTAACTCCTTTGGCAAAGAAAAAGGCCAAAGAAAATAAACTGGCAATTGCCAATCTGTAAGAAAGGAAGGGAAGAGGGTCAATTCCGCCCAGGGTAAATTTAATAATCGGGCCAGCTGCCCCCCAGATAATCGAAATAATGATTAAATAAAAATAGGCGCGCAGGCGATATGAGCTCATGAATTAAATGATATAGGTCGGTGCTATAAAGATTCAAGCAGGAGAATACTTGCAAATGGACTTTAGGTCGAAGTAGTTTATCTTTTTAATAAATATCTTATTAAATCATTTAATTTAATGCTTTCCTGGTATCCTGTCTCTAAGTCCTTTAAAATTACTGAAGCATTTTTAGCCTCATCAGGACCGATGACAATCAACCATTTAATTCCCTTTTTATCGGCGTACTTTAGTTGTTTTTTAAGGTCTTTAGTCTGGTCGACGAAGATTTCACAAGGAATTTTTGCTTGTCTTAGGATTCTTGCCACCCGCAAGGATCTTGGAATAAGCTCTGGGTTAAAAATTGTAATTAGAGAGCCAAGCCTTTTTTCTTCTTGGGAAAAAAGCTTAATTTCCTGCATTGCTTCAATGATCCTATCGATACCAAAGGCAATTCCCACAGCCGGGATTGAATTTCCGGAGAGTTTTTCAATTAAGTTGTCGTACCTTCCTCCACCGGCAACTGAGCCGCCTTTGTACTCGTCAATTTTTATTTCAAATATCGTGCTGGTGTAATAATCCAGCCCTCGGGCAAGTCGAGCCTGGAACTTTAATTTATCCTTTTCAACACCCATGAGTTTGGCATATTCGGTAATTTTCTCAATGTTCTCGGTCGGCTTGGATGTCTCCAAGTGTTGGAAAAGATGATTTATAGTTTTCTGAGAGAGTCCCAAATTGGTAAGCTCAATTGTGACTTCTTCTTTATCCTTTCTGTCCAGTTTGTCAATTTCGCTAATTACCTGAAGATGAAGGTTTTCAGGGATTGAGGAGTAGTTCATCAGTTCAAAAAGTATTTTACGGTCATTGATAAAAATACTAAAGTTTTGAAAGCCTAAGTTTTTGAAAACTGAGTTTGCTAAAGAAATAATTTCCGTGTCAGCAAGGGGAGAGGCTGATCCGTAAATATCAGCGTCACACTGAAGAATTTCTCTGAACCTTCCTTTTTGGGGTCTTTCAGCTCGCCATACAGGTTGAGTTTGGTAGCGACGAAAAGGCATGGCTAATCTTTGTTGATAGGTAGCTAAGACCCGAGCTGTTGGTACGGTCTGATCGTAACGCAGTGCGACTTCTCTTCTACCTTTATCTTTGAATGTATAGACAAGCTTGTCAGCTTCCTCACCATATTTTCCCAGAAGAACCTCCTGGTATTCCAGTGCTGGAGTTTCCAAAGGCTCAAATCCGAAAAGCTCAAAAGTTTGCTTAATAGTTTCAATTGTAAATTGACGTTTTTTGGCATCAGCCGGCAAAAAATCCCTAAAACCTTTGAGAGTTTGAAGTTTTTGTTTATTCATATGTTCAGTTTAAAAGTTCAGGCAAGACACGAACTCCCTGTCCAGTCAATCTTTTTAACGCTTCTGAAATCAAGCAGTCTAAGGGAAAGATCTTTTCCCACAATCGTTTCTATTTTCTCTAATCCTTGCGAAAGTCTTTTTTCAACCTCTTTTACCTTTAATCCTTTTGCGAGTTTCCTAATTGAGTATAAAACTAGCATACGAGTAAGTAAATCCTTGCTGACGATTTTTCTCTTGATAAGGGGAGGAATAATCTTTCCAACATCCAGGCAGTTTGGGCTATTGAAAAAAAGATTATTAGCAAATTCCAGTTCCAGCGGAGCGAAGCTGAAATGCTCAAAATCAATTAGTGAGATTTTGTTATTGGCTACAAAGATGTTTTGTTTTTGTAAATCTCCGTGCACCGGATAAAGATTTTTCCTACCCAAAGAAAGTTGGAGAGAAGTTAACCAATCAGTAATTGCAGGTTTATTTCTTAAAACCAATTTAATCGCCTCTATTTCTTTCAAGATTGAGAAATTTGGATTTACTTTAAATTTGCTTTTTTTAATTAAAGTAGATAGGTTGATAATGAGAGAATTGAGAATTTGCTCATCAACTAAGGTGGATTTAACTCCTTTTGCAGGTATTATCTTTAAGGTTTTTTTGTCCAGGGGTTCGTACAGCGGTACGTTGACAAAATTTTGGAAACAATTTGCCCCAATAATTTCTCTCTCTTTTTTAAAAGAGTCTTTCAGTACTTTAATAAAAACTTTTCTTTTTTGGTCAAAAAAAACCTTATTCATTTTCTTCAAAGAAAAGGATTGGAAACTCTTCCTGTAAAGTAAAAGCCTCGGCATAAAATGATTTATCTTTTTTCAGCTGATACCCTCTGACCATAGAAAGACCCTTTTCAAACTTCAGTGCCTTGGGACTTGCCTGAGAAGAGTAAAGCTTAAAAAGTCTTTCTTTCTTTTTTTGATACTTAGTTATGTCAACCAGAATTTGAGTTTTAACAGGCAACATCCCTTCACTACAAAGGACAATTGGCACCCTATAGGGAGTTCCAAGCTTTTCTTTTTCAACTCCCATAGCTGCAATTTTTATTGAATCTAGGCCAATTTTATAGGAAGTTTTATGATCAGGATGTGCGTCGTAGGGGTTGTGTAGAAAGATAACCTCGGGTTTAACTTTTCTTATTATTTTTGCCAACTTAAAAGTAATTTCTTGGCTGTATTCAAGACTAAGGTCGGGTTTACCAAACTGGAATGTTTTTTTGATTCCCAAGTATTTTGAGGCTATTTTCAGTTCTTTAAATCTTACTCTCGCAACCAAATTTTTCTTTTTTTCTTTTTTGTTTTTGAAACTTTGTCCGAGTTGAGAATTGGTGAGAACTGCCTCATAGGCAGTGAAACCGAACTCTTGGCTCAGTTTAAACACAGTGCCGGCACAACTTACATTGTCATCAGCATGAGCAGAAATAATTAAAAGATTTTTCTTTTTCATATTTAGCTTCTAAAAAAATAATCCTCAATGATAAAACGCTTATCTTTATTACCAATACCAATTGCTTCTGTCGGTGTAAGAATACGTGTAGACAGGGTAAAGTCTTCTATAAGTAAGTGAAATTCTTCCGGAAACTTTTGGGATAAAAAAAATAAAGCAGTTACATCAAAAGGATCTGCCCCTTCTTGAGATTGACTTCTGGTTTGAATTCTTTGTCTTTGGATAGGACAAAGAATTGCCCCACTTCCCTTTGATGGAGAATAGAGAGCAGAGTAGCCATCTAGTATCTTGTAAATGTTTGCGTGATCGGTCAATTTAAAAGGAAAGCCAACTATGCCGCGAAATTCGGCCGCGATCACGGCATCTCTAGCGTAGTAGGTAAAACCTGCAGGCTGCAAACCAGTTTCAGAGACAAGTGTTTTAAGTAGTTGCAAACCCTCTCTCGATTGATTAGTGCTTGCTAATAGCTCAGATACCCTCACGCCTTGGAAGAGTTGAGGATCCTCTCCGGCTATTTTGGCAAGAACTGCGAGTTTTCCAACTGTAAGTTTTTTTCCCAGGGCGTCAAATATCTGTTCAGCAGGTAAAATTCTAAGATTCGTGTTAGGCAAGAGACCCTTTGCCGCGCTTATTCTTTGTTCCTGCAAAGTATCTCCAATAGTTTTTAAAAAATTAAAAAATTCTTGGCGTAATTCATAAGGAAGAACACTAATGCTTTCTGAGAGCATCTGCCGTGATCGTTTAGAGTCATTTCCTGCTGTATCAAAAATAACAGTTGCATCCAATCCTCTAGACTCTAAGTATCGAGCAGTAAGAACAGTTTCTAGAAGTTCTGCAAAGTTTAAACCGTCGGTTGATCCGTAAAAAAAGGGTATTCTTGCATCGTCGACTTCGGTTAAAGATGATAAAAATTCATTCCCTTTAGAAGGTTCACTTAATTGAACTTCAGTAACACAAGCATCTCTGAAACTTTCTTTTTCCAGAAGATCTCCGGAAGATACCGATCTTTCTCCACAAGCTAAACTTCTGGCGATAAGTTTAATTAAAAGGGAATACTTAGCATTTTCTATTTGATCCAAGCCTGAGCCCCAAGCCGCGCTTATTTCTCTTTTTCCGGCAAAGATAATCCGAATTCCTCCCGACCTGCAAGGTTTGGAGTCTATTCCCACCTGATTTCCTAAACCAAGATCGGTCACTAGTTGACGTAAATCAGTGGCAAAGTTTTTCTCAGTTTTTTCTATTTTGACTCTTTCCATATAAAATAAAAAAACCTCCCTTTGGGGGAGGTTGCCCTGATAATAAAAGTTATATTAATTTAAGTTTTTTCCACAGTAAAAGCTTCCTCCCCAGGAGAGGTTATAGAATGGCGCCTATGCCAGACTTTTTGGGAAAAGCTTCTGTTTTGCATAATATTAGGATGAGTATATCAATTTTCGACTAATCGTGTCAATTACAATAAGTTTATTCTTTTTCAGAATCTGCTGGGGTGGGCGAGGGAGTTAATTGGGAGACAATGTGAATTCTTCTTGCAAGTAATCTTTCTTCATCTTTTCTAAACATTATTATTAGATTATCGCCCTTTTCGATTTCTGAATTTTTTGATTTGATAATTTCACCCTCTTTTTGAAGAGTTACTTGCGTTTTGGAATCGAAAACAAAAGTATATTCATTGTTATTTTGATCTTTTAGGCTAATTTGGTTTTTGCTTACGTTTTCTACGAAGCCGAAAACCGCGTTTCTTCCTGGACTTGCCGGGGGTTTGAGAGATAAAATTCTTTCAGCCTCAAGTGTTTGATTTTCTCCCACGTATCCCATTGCCACAATAAAATCAGCGATAGACAGATCATCTATTTTTATGTTTTGCGAGGTTTTATCAATTTTGACTAAAGTTGTTTCTCCACTAAAAGATATAAGTTGGATTTCATCGTTTTTGTTTTTTAATTGTATCGTTTTATTACTGATATCGGTGACTGTTCCAATATAAGCTTTAAGTTTATTTTTGGTCTGATCGAGCCTTTCTTTTACCTTTTCTTGAACTCTATCAGCTTCTCCGGTTGCTTTTTCCTGAGCCAGGATTTTGGATGAATTCTTAAGAATAAAAAGCCCTGTTGATCCGCCTGGGGAGGTTTTATCCTCCTTTTCTAAAATTTCAGTCGAGTAAACTAAGGTTAAGTTTTTACTAATTGATAAACCCTGCTCGCTAAAAGCAAAAATAATTATTTGATTGATTCCTCCCACAAGACCAACTTCTTGTTCAAATTCTCCTTTTTCATTTGAAAGTAGGATATAGTCCTTTTCCTCAGCAGATATTGCCATCCAAGCGTTTTCCTTTGTTAAACCTAAGATTTTGACTGGGGAGTCGGTTATTACGTCATTTTCTTCTGGGGTAAGTAAACTGATCTTAAATTCTTTTTCCGGTTCAGGTTTTTCTTGAGTTACGTTTTGGGTAAAGCTTTCTTCTTTTTGATTTATTTTAATTGCCTTATTTGCCCGCCAGACTCCAAAAGCAATGGCCGTTCCGAAAAGGATTCCGATAGCGACAGCAAAAATTATTTCTTTGCGCATATGAAGATTTTAATCAAGGCAGAGGTTTTGTAAACATTCAGTATATATAAAAGCCGGATCTTGTCAAGTTGGCCGGTCTTTGCTAGGATGTCCCAAATGGATATTACTTATCTTG
>Ga0154976_140_pt2 | contig 57418 bp, 48 predicted proteins | sample RifCSPhighO2_01_FD_105944 | JGI IMG/M metagenome (GOLD analysis project Ga0154976, IMG submission 105944) | Candidatus Woesebacteria bacterium RIFCSPHIGHO2_01_FULL_38_10 | reverse complement strand
TTTTCAGCAGCGGTTTCTTTACCCTTGATAACTCTTTTCACAATAAGCGCCCTTTCTGAGGGACGGTCTTTTCTCATAAATGCATTGTTGGTAGGTTTAACACTATTTTTCTTTAATGCAGGTCCAGGTATACCTTTTTACGCTGGTTTGGGAATTGTGGCTGGTTTTGCAGTTTCCTATTTTACTCTGCTACGGGCAAATAGAAAGAATATATTTAGAAAAATTGTGCGAGCTCTGATTTTTTCTCTGGCAGCATTAATATCATTTATTTTTCTAAATCTTTATTGGATTGTGCCTCTTTTCCTTTATTTCTCTCAGAGCTTTGCCTCCCGGGTTGGAGCGGCAGGGGGTGTAGAGGGGGCGATTTCCTGGAGTCGGGAGATTAGCAAAAACACTAGTTTTACTAATCTTTTTAGATTGCAAGGGATACCTGATTGGTATGATAACTTGGAACATCCGTACTCTAAGACTTTTCTCTATAACCCTTTATTTGTATTTTTAAGTTTTCTTTGGCCGTTTTTGGCATTCTCGTCTTTTTTGTTCTTGCGAAAGACTTCTTCAAACAAAGACAAAGTTTACGTTGTTTTTTTTACTCTTCTTTGTTTAGTTGGAATATTTTTTGCTGCGGGTAGTCATAGGCCAAGTGGTATTATCTATGATTTGCTATTGCTCCGTGTCCCTGGCTTTTCAATCCTCCGAACTCCATTTTATAAGTTCGGAGTTATTGTATGGTTTTCCTATTCCTTTCTCATTGCTTATACACTCTTTCATATAGTCAATAGTTTAAAAAAAGTTCGTATTATATTTAAGATTCAACGTTTTTTAGCTCTGTCAGGGTTTATGCTCTTTATAGCTATATGGTCTTTGTATAATTATCCTTACTTTACTGGAGGATTTTTTCATTGGTCAAAAAGTTACTCCACAATGCTTCAAGTCCCAAACTATTTGTTTGATTTTAAAAAGTGGATTGATGAGACTTCTGGTTCAAGTAAAAGGGTTCTTCTTGCCCCCGATATTGATCCGAATACAAGATATGAAATCTATGATTGGAGATATTTTAGCTTATCTACTATCCCTACAATTCTTACTAACAAATCGGTAGTTGCAAACGACGCCTATTTAAAAGGAAGTGAACAAGAGCTGGTAAGAACGCTCTATGATGATTTGGGATTTAACAAGAACTTTGATATCGCCAAATATTTAGGGATTCACTATATTTTAGTCAGGAAAGATTTTTCGGCTTCCGCGAATGGGTCGTATAGTCCACAAAAAATTATAAATTCGATAGAGGACAATTCAAAATTTGAAAAAATTAAGGAGTTTGAAAAATGGATTGTCTACAAATTTAAAGAACAAGAACCTTACCCACTTTTTTATCTGTCGTCCCAAAATAGCTTTCTTGATATTTCTATGGCCGATTTTAACAAAATTGTGGGTAATCCCCAGATAGAACTTCTGGACTCATTTTTTATAACAGAATCTATGCTTAAGTACGAATTACCGCAAAAGTATGTCACTAACAATGTTGTTAAAGGTATTTGTACTTTATGTTTTCCAATTCAGACAGTTGTTGAAACGCCCCGCATGCGCATTTTGCCCAATTCCCGATTCTTGTATTATCTAGAGGCTATTCGGGAAGAAAGAAAAGAGGTTATGTTTCCCAACCCCGAGCAACATATAGACTACCTGCTGGGAAATGTACTAAAAAAACAGGTGCTAATTCAAGGAATACTAAAACAGAAAAAGGAACCTGCTCTTATTATAATTATTCTTGAAGATATTTATGAAAATTTTGCTAAAATAGCTGCTCTAATTTATTCTATTCCTGATCAACAACGACAAAACTTTTACATTAACAGGGTCTCATCCTACTACAAATATAATGACAGAAATCTTATCACCTGGGAGCAGTCGACTGACAGTCAAGATCTTAAGTCAAAGTTTTTGGATTTACAGTGGAGACTTGCCAGTCTATCAATTCCTAGGGAAAAAGAGGAAATTATAGATAAACATTCTTTTGATGTTAACATTCCGTTTCCCGCCGAATATCAAATTATGCTTTATTTCAACAAAAATTTTGTTTCTTCCTATCCTGATTCACAAGTTATTACCATAGATCAAGGTGAAGTTGCAACAAAGGTAACAAAAACAGCCGATGAGTGGATGAGTTTTGGCAAAATTTGGTTTGAAAAAGGGACCCACAAAATTAAGATTCCTTTTGAAGAAACGGTTTTACTTCAACATTCCGTTCCGTCTCAGTTTGATCTGCTTTCTTCCCAAAGTAGTCTCACCTGTCGGGATTTTGAAATGAATGATTTGAGTTCAGATATAAAATATAAAGTGTCATTTCTTTATCGAACTGAAATTGGAGAACCAATAATACGTTTTCTGGTTGAACAAGACGTAGATACCATAAACTTAAACAAACGCCCGACCTACCGTGTCAATTCCCTTTTAAAAAGAGACTCTTCATGGAGCAGGTTTGAGGCAGAATTTCAACCTGATAAATATACACAAAAGTTTAAACTTAAGTTTTGTGTTAATTCGAATAGTATTGAAAATTCTCTGGTAAAGGTCGATGGATTAGAAGTTATTGGAAAAAGCAGACCAGATGTGTTTTTTATTTCTGCAAGTGAGAGAAAAACTCCCTTGTCACAAGAAATAAAGTTTATTCGAATAAACCAAACAAAATACCTTGTATCGATAAAAGGGAACACAAATACATCTTTTCTTAATTTTGGTCAACGGTTTGATGACGGTTGGAAGTTGAGACCAGTTGATATAAAAGACCTGGAGGCAGTGTTTGACGAGAAGTTTATTTTAGGTAGTAGCTATAACACAGAAGAATATGGATTAAATCCCGAGGTAAATCTTCTTGACTTGATTAATCGTAAACGCGATACATCTGAATTAAGCCACTTTCTTAATAATGGATATAACAATTCGTGGGTGTTGGAAGGAAAAGAGACAAACTTTATTGTTGAATATGAACCTCAGATTCTTTTTTACAGAGGGGCGCTAGCAAGCGGAATAAGTTTAGTAATTCTGCCAATTGTAATTTTTGTTCTTTACTTTAGAAGAAAATCCTATGCTGCCAAAAATTGAGAAAAATATCAAAAGAGTTATAAGGAAAAGATCGTTAGAAATCCTCATGCAACTTATTGTTCTCTTTTTTATATTTAATATTGTTACAGAACTTCCCTATGTAAATCTTCTTGTGCAAAATTTTTTCGTAAAGATATTGCTTGTATGGATGGTAGGTATATTTTTTTTTAGAATTAATCACTTTTTGCAGACAAAGGTGATTCTTGCTTTTATTATTACAATGCCGCTTTTTACCTTTCTGGGTTCCCAGAGTTATGAATTCTTGGGGAGTTTATTGTACGTATTATTGTTAACTGCTGTTATTACGTTTATTCTTTCTGAAAAAGATAGTTTTTGAAAGATCATCTTATGAAAGCCATTTTAATTTCATTGATAATTCCTACTAAAAATGCAGGAGAGCATTTGAAACTGTTTTTTAAGTCTTTGACTCTCCAAACCTACAAAAACTTTGAAGTTATTATTAATGATGACTTATCGACTTCTGATGACACACCAAAAGTTATTAAGGACTATTCCAAAAAATTAGAAATAAACTATATCAAAAAAAACAAAATGATGGCTCAAGGTCGAAGGGAAGGAGCGAAAGTTGCAAAAGGAGATGATCTTTACCATCTTGATGCGGACATGTCTTTACACCCCAAGGTTTTGGGAGAGTGTGTTGAAAAAATGAAAAAAGGTTATGACGCCCTTATTATTTCTGAAGTTTCATATGGGGAGGGTTTTTGGGCAAAGGTTAAAGCTTTTGAGAGGTCATTGTATATTGGAGACGATCTGATGGAATCGGCGAGGTTTTTTTCGAAGAAAGCTTATTGGGACGTGGGTGGTCACGATAAAACTATGGTTGCATCTGAGGACAAAGACATTCATCTAAAAGTAAAAGAGGCCGGCTATAAAATCGGGAGGATCAAATCTCCTGTCTATCATAATGAGGGAAAGTTAAGTTTACTTAAAACAATGAAAAAAAAGTATTTTTACGGAAAAACAGTAGGTGTTTTTATCTCCAAGCATAGAGACCACGCATTCAAACAAGCGAATACACTTTTTAGACCTGCTTACTTTAGGAATGTTAATAAGTTTGTAAAGTATCCAATATTGGGCATGGGCCTTATTATTATGAAATCTGTTGAACTTATGGCTGTGGTTTTCGGTTTAGCGATGGCGAGATTGAAAGGAATTTTAGGCCTATGAACACAAAAAAGACTTTGTTGGTTGGACATGTAAGCGAAATTGTGGGTCCGGGACAGCATCTTAGGGATTTTTTGGTAGCAATTCCTGACACATATATAAAAGTTGTCTTTCACCCGATGCTTGGAACTAAGTTGGAAGAAACGGTTGTAGAGCAGTATTCGAATATGAAAAAATCTAAAACAGTGAAAAATTACAAGAAAAAGGGAGAAACGGTTGTACGATTATTTAGAAATGCACTGATCACCATATATGAAATTGCTACAACTTGCGGGAAAGTTGATAACTATATTGGCCTTGATAACTTTGATACTTTTCCAGCTATTTTTTTTAAGGGTTGGAAGATAAAACGCGTTATTTATTACGGATCAGACTATGCTGATGAAAGATTCAAAAATTCTATTATGAATATCGTATATAGAATGGTTGAACTGGTAGCCTTAAGAATTTCCGATTTAGTTATCAGTAATACTAAAAGAGCAGAAGAAAGAAGAATCTCATTAGGCCTCAACAAACGAAAATCGTTGGTGATACCAAACGGAGTTGACTTAGGTCTTATTCCTAGACTTAAAAAAAGAATCATCTTCGACTTTGTTTATCTTGGAACTTTATCTGAAACCCATGGTGTGATTGAGCTTTTGCATGTATTTAGCAAAATAGCTAAAAGTTTCAGGAGAGTGAAACTTGCATTTTTGGGAACAGGAAGCAAGGAAGAAAAAATTAGAACTTTTGTTAAAGAAAACAATCTTGAAAATAGGGTATATCTTCTAGGAAGATTGGAACACGACAAGGCCCTAAGATTTTTAGTAAAGAACGGTGGGGTTGGTATTGCTTCATATAACGAGTCTGAAGGTTGGACTAAGTACGCAAGCCCTCTTAAAGTTAAAGAATATCTTGCTTGCGGAATGCCGGTTATTATATCTAGCGTTCCGGAGATTTCTGGAGACGTCCGGAAATATAAGTTGGGTTATGTTTACAATAGTAAGCGTCAGCTATTTGAAGCCATGCAGAAGTTTTCAAAAAACAAGAATCTAATAAAAACCTTAAGCAAAAACGCTAAAGAGTATGTGGAAAAGTTTGATTGGAACTTGATGTATAGAGAAAATCTGCTTCCTTTCCTAAAATGAAAAAAGGATTGGTTTCAATATTGATTGTTAATTGGAATCAGCAAGAATTTCTTGATGATTGTTTTAAATCAATATTTTACCAGACTTATAAAAACTATGAAGTTATAGTTCTCGATAATGCCTCCTCTGACTCTTCACTTGAAACCCTAAAGAAATATACCAGGAAAAAAAATTTTACTCTCATTGAAAGTAAAGAAAATTTAGGTTTTGCGCAAGGTAACAACTTGGCTTATAAAAAAGTACAGGGAGAATATATTTTACTTTTGAATGCAGATACAAAGTTTGATAAAGAAGTAATCGACAAGCTTGTCGATTTTTTCAAAACCCACAAAAAGGCGGGAGTCGTACAACCAAAGCTTGTCTTTATGTCTGATAATAAAAAACTTGATAACGTTGGCGCATATCTGACTAAAACTGGCATTCCGTATTATTTCGGACTTTATAAAGACGCAGACGATCCAAAGTATAATTCTGACTTGAAAGTTTATTCGGGTAAGGGGGCTTGTATACTTATCCGTCGAAAAGTTATTGAAAAGACAGGATTTTTGGATGATTATATGTTTGCATATTTTGAAGAGAGTGATTTTTGTCATAGAGTGTGGCTTTCAGGTTATGAGTGTTGGTATACACCTAGAGCGGTAGTGGAGCATTTTGTGGGTGCGACTTACAAAAAAAGGGACAATATTGATACCGTTTTTAAAAGTCACCGCAACAGAATCAGGTCATTTATAAAAAATTTTGAATTACCAACTCTTTTGTGGCTTTTGCCTATCCATATATTTACCCTTATTGGAGTAACTTTTGTGGAAGTCGCAAAAGGTAATTATGAGAAAGGGTTTGCTGTTCTTCATGCAATAGGAGCAAATTTACTAAATTTAAATAACACCTTAAGAGAAAGAAAACGTATTCAATCAGAAATAAGAAAAGTGCCGGGTAGTCTAGTTAATCAATATATTTTCAAAAACCCCCGCCTATCCTATTATCGTTATGTCGGAGGGGGCTTGGAAAATTACCAGGATTGAAAAAGAATTCTAAATTAGACACTGGTACAAGTTTCACACTTCCCTTAATAGCCATCTCAGATGGTGGCCCGAAGGGACTCCTCCGAGATAATGTCAGTTGGTAAATCCATCCACCTCCGAGGAGTACTTCGCCAAGTACTGTATGGTACCTGGCTTCGCACATCTCGAAGGTGGTTTAAGCTTGTCTTGCGCAGGCAAGCCTGTCTGCGAAACTTGTGACTGGTAAGATTTTAGAATTTGGGTAGAATGTCGATTTCCTTAATATGGCCAAAAGTAAATCTAAGTTTGGGACAGAGAAAAATATTGACTTTTATAACAAAGATATTACTTTGACCGGGAGTTATATTTATACCAATAAAGATCTCTATCCAGCTTTTATTGCAAACCAAAGACAGTCTAAAGAGGTTATAGAATGCATAGGGAGAAACTTTGGTGGAAAAATTAGTGTAATTGATATAGGTTGCGGAGATGGGAAATACACGATAGAGATATTTAATCAATCGAAACTTAAGCGAATTGTCGGCGTTGATCCCGCAAGACAAGCTGTTATCAGGGCCAGGAAAATGGTTCCTAAGAAATATATGAAGTTAATTAAATTTAGAGTCGATAATATATATGAGCTCGATTTTTTAAAGAAGGAGGGTAATTATAATATTGCGTTGGTGAAGGGAGTGTTGCATCACTTGTATTACCCTCAAAAAGCAATAAAAAATTTGAGCAGATATTTTGAATACATATTAGTCTTAGAACCGAATGGCTATAACCCGATACTGAAAGTAATTGAAAAAACATCTGCTTATCACAGACAGCATGAAGAAAAGTCCTATTCGACGAAAACTTTAAATAATTGGTTTTCAGAAGAAGGTTATCAGGTAGTGGAGCAGTATGTTTTTGGTACGGTTCCTTATTTCTGCCCCAAATGGATTGCAATATTATTGAAACGATCAGAAGCTTTTGTTGAGAAGATTCCCGTAATTAGAGTCGTTTTATGCGGGTCTAGTTTGACATTATATAAAAGAGCAAATAAATGAAACTGCTTAAATTTAGTAAATACTTATGGATATACTTTGTTTATGCTTCTATTGCTCTAATAGTGACTTCGGCTATATATTCAAGGCTGATAACAGATGATACTCGATACACAATTGGTGAGTCGATTGTGTTTGAAACATATCCTATTGCAAAAATAAGACAATATTTTATAGAAAAACATAAAATATTGTTATGGGACAATAAACTTGGGTCGGGAAGCTCTGCAATAGGCAATCCTTCATATCCACAAACCTACCCTTTGACCTACTTAATAAATTTCCCTTTTAGGGATCAACTTTATGCGACTCGAATCTCCTTTTTTATACACTATTTTCTGGGAGCATTTTTCTTTCTTCTTTTAACTAAATTACTAAAAGTGAATATAATCGTAGCGACTGTTGGTTCTTTTTTTTATCTGTATAACACTGAGACAAGTTTAATATTTCAAAACGGTTTTCGTTCCGACTTGATTATGATTGCTTGGTTTCCACTAATTTTATTACTTTTTATAGAAATGTTAATAACAAGAAAGTACATATTCACAGCGTTTTTGGGATTTGTTTTTTCAATGTTGATTCATGGTGGGGCTTTATATAATACAACTTATGCGGCAGTTGCATTAGGAATATTTTTTTTATCTTATTTGGCGTTTAATTTGATTAACAATTCTAAAACAAGAAACCTTAATTATTTGTTGGGACTGAGTAAGTTGTTCGTTACTTTTATAATCTTTGCATTTATTTTTTCTGCTCCCAAACTACTTCCAGTACAAGAATCTTTAAGTGATTCACTAAGAAAAGATCTTAGCCTTGAGTCAGCCGAGGCCGATGTAACTCCCAAATATTATCAAACGATAATAAGTAAACTGACACAGGAATTTTTTCTTAAGATAGAGTCAACTAGAAAGATCAATAACATATTTAAAGGTTTCCATGTTAGTCTTTATCTTTTTTCTTTGGCGTCTTTGTTTGATCGAAAAAGACTAAAGATTACTTTTCCCATTTTTATTGTTTTTTTGGTTTCACTGTTGGCATCTTTTGGCTCTTCAATTCCAATTGATTTCTATTCTCTCTTTTATTACCTTGTGCCTTTTTTCAAGTCTGCACATTATACGATCCGTTTCTTAATAAACGTCTATTTCGTTTTACCCTTACTTTTTTGTTTAGGCCTTAATTTTTTTGTCAACTGGATGAGAAAAATAAGATATTTAAATATATTGACGATTGTTTTTTTTGTACTAATTATTCCCCCACTTCGTATATTTATTGACCAAGCGCAGTTTTTTATTGAAGAAACTGAGTTCACAGAATATTCAAGTTCGAACGTGACGTTGTTCTCAGCGTCCAAATCCAACAATAGTGATCCTTATAGGGCGATTTTAGGGTATGAATCACCCGGGCTTAACTTTTACACTTATGAGTCGGTAAATAGGGATAATCTTGATTCAATTGGCCCATATTACAGACCAACGTCGCCTTATTTCTATTCCACTATTAGTAAAGGTACGCCTTGGGAAAATAATTTCAAAACATTCTCGATTCTTAACACAAAGTACTTATTTATCTGGGAGAAAGAGCAGGAAACTTATAATAACCCCAAGTTTGTGTCGAAAGTTAGAGTGATAAACGAGGGCGGAAGCGTAAACGAAAATCCAGTTTTTGTTTTTGAGATGTTAAAAACTCGAGATCGTCCTTACTTCGTTACTAATGGGTCCTTAATTGTCGGAAAACAAGAGAAAGACAAATTTAACTCTAATCTGGCTAGGAAGATTATCTATAGCGAGGAATTTATTCCGATGGAACAGTCGGTATTCAGTGGACAAAGCCCGTATCTTGATGACTATACATTGGAAGAATTAAAGATGTTTGATGTGTTGATTCTCAATGACCCCCTAATTCGTAATCAGACGTATGTTGACGATCTAATAACGACCTACAAAGCAAATGGTGGTAAAGTGATTAAAGACTCAAATGATTATCGTATAAGAGATATAAAAAAGTCAGGTTTTGAGTTTTCTGAATTTGTTGAAGAACCGGGTTTTATGAAATCCATTTTTAGAACCGATCATAAGGGATTTTTTATTTACAGCAATACATTTGACAGAAATTGGAAAGTTTTTTTAAACGGGAATAAGGTGAACAGTTACATGGCAGACAGTCTTGTAAAAGGCGTTGTTATTGATCGGCCAGGCGATCATGTTATTGTCATGCAATATGTTCCCAGGAGTTTTTATGCCGGGTCGATTCTTTTTTTAATTGCATTGTCTTTAACTTATGGTCTTTACAGAAGAAACTTTGTAGGAAATACACATCCAGATTTGTTTGAATCGAGTTAAACAAATTTACCAAATTACAAGTTTTGTACTTACCACCTCGGATGGTGGCCCGAAGAGACTCCTCGGAGATGATTTAGAGGTGTCTACGAAACTTGTGATATTATGTGTTTTGTGCTGGAGTAGTCAGATATGCTGTCAAAAAGTCAATTAAGGATATTGGTCTGTCCGGTTTGTAAATTCGTCCTTCGACAAGAAAAAAGGAGACTCATATGTGGCAAATGTGGCGAGGAGTACGGGTTTAAGTATGGCTTTCCTGTATTAATACCTGAAATAACTGATGATGTGAAATTGAGTATGGAGAAGTGGGATGCCATATATGAAAAGAAGTTAAAAACTAAGGAATACTTAAAAGATATGGATGATTATCAATTAAATCATCAACCCAAAATTGTCGAACAGATTGACGCCTCAAAAAAAATAGGAAAGGGCACCGTTTATTTAGAAATTGGCTGCGGTCCGGGGTATTTGGGACTTTATTACGGAAAGAAGGGCAGCATGATTATCGGAATTGATTTCTCTACCTCCGCGCTTAAGATTGCTCAAAAGTTTGCCAAAAGATTTGGAATTAAAAACACTTTATTTGTCTGTGGTGATATAACCCAGATGCCGTTTGCAAACGATTCTTTTGACTTTGTTTACGGGGGGGGCACTATTGAACACTTTAAGAATACTAAGGTTGTTTTAACGGAAATTTATAGAATTTTAAAAAAAGGTGGAGTTTCATTTAATACAGTGCCCTGCCTTAACTTGGGAACTCTTTACAGATTCAGGTGGGGGAACATACCAAACATTCCGGTAGTCAGACAAATTTTTGAATTTGTTAATCTTAATTTATTAAAGGGTAAACACATGTCTTTCGGTTATGAACTTTCTTTTTTAGCATCAACTTTGAAAAATCTTCATAAAGTTGCAGGTTTTAAGAAGACAGATATCACTAGATTTGATACTTATCTAGTCCTGGAGTCTCTACCTTCCTGGAGTAAAAGGTTATTTACCTACCTATGTGTCAAAAGCCCTCTTTTTTGGCCCATGCATAAAGCCGTTGCCCGAAAATAATTTCTTTCAAGAAAAACTCATTGTAGTTTTGCTAAAATAATGTCATGTAAAGCATAAATTTCATGAAAGATATTTATATCAATATTTTTTTTGGTTTAGGAATTATGGTAGTTATATTATCTTCTCTCTCTTCCGTTTTGGGACACCGGGGTTTTTCTTCTGAATTGGCCACTATTTGTTTTTTGTTGATTTTAGTAGGTACAGGGATATATATCCATAAACTTCGATGAATAGAAGTATAAAAGTTACAGTCCTTCTTTTATTGATTGTATTTTGGATGCTTTGGAATCCGGGTACCAAAGTCGCAACTGATTTTATATATTGGTATCCTCAGGAGTTAATTTCGGCTTTTAATTTTCCTCAACTCTGGAGAAATACTCTCGGAGCTGACGGGATGGGGTATAACGTAGTCTCTACGGCTTGGGCCTGGCCAATAATTTTTCTTCTGGCGTTTTTGACAAAAGTTGGTCTTAGTTTTTCTTTTCTTTCCAGGATAGTTTTCATTATTCCGTTTATTATACTTTCTTCTTATTCGATAGCTAAGTTTTTGAGTTACTTTGGTGTTAGAAAGTATGGGATAACCGTTGGTAGTTTTGTCTTCTTACTTAATACTTACGTACTTCTCCTTATTGATGGGGGGCAGTTATTTATTTCTTTAGCTTACGCTGTTTTTCCAATGGTTTCAGTTTTATTCATTAAATTAATAAACGATTATTCGCTTGGTAGTGTTTTGAAGTTTACTTTTTTTTTAATAACCCTTTCGATATTTGACCTTAGAATAGTCTTTCTTTTTGTTTTTTTTGCAGTAATCTATTTTTTTTACGGTTTCTTAGTTTTAAAAAAAGAGAAGAAATTTATCCTTATTAAAAATGCTTTTTTTATTGCAGTTCTATCTTTTATTTTTCTTACGGGTTTTCATTTTTACTGGATATATCCGTCATTAAAAACAGGAGTTGGTGTTATCCCTGAAAGTTACCTGAAATCGCTATCGGGCGATTTTCAAACTTATACCAGTTTAAGCCACGCACTTTATTTATTTCAGCCGCATTGGTACAAAAACGTATTCGGAAAGTTAGAACATGTAAGTCCGATTTTTGTTTTGCTTCCTGTATTTGCGTTTTCTGCCCCCATTCTAAGAAAGAAAGATAAAAATATCGGATTTTACTTGGTTGTGGCGATACTATCTTTGTTTTTAGCAAAAGGGGCTAACCCCCCCTTCGCTTCTTTGTATCCCTGGATTATTGATAATGTTCCAGGATTTCTACTTTTTAGGGATCCAACAAAGTTTTTCTTTTTAATAGTTCTTTCTTATTCATTTCTCATCGGTGTTGCTGTTGATGAGTTGACCAAGAAGTTTAATTGGTCATTGGTTATTAGTCGTTGGTCGTTTAAGACAATCCCTTTATTTTTTACCTTTTATCTCCTACTTCTCATCTTCCCTGTCTACACCGGTAAAATGACTGGTCTGTTTTCAAATCCTGTCTATCAGAAAGAGCATAAAGAAGTTAATAATTTTCTTGAAAGGGACATAGGTTTCGGAAGAGTTTTATGGATTCCCGGAAGCACCCCCTTGGCTTTTTCCAGTCCCCTTCATCCCCAGGCGTTGGGGTATTTGATTTCCGAAAAAAGACCATTTGCTGTTGCCAGGGTCGGTAGTTATGAACAGCACAACTATTTGCGCGAGTCAACTTTCATGGGAGAACTATTGGATATAGCGGCCGTCGGCTATATTGCTTATCCCTACCCTGATGTAAGGAAAGAAGAGCTAAAGCAAGACAGTATTGACTATTACTACACTTTTTTAAATCAACTTACCGATTTACCTTGGGTTGAGGAGAGAATATTTGACCCGCCTTTAGCGCTTTTAAAAACCAAAAAGTCCAAAGATCATTTTTTTCTCTCGAAAGAAAGCTTTTGTATTGTTGGGTCAGATGATATTTATAAAGAATTAGTTAAACTACCTGATTTTGAACTATCGGAAAATTCACTGATTTTTCTGGAGGAATATCCTGGCATGAGTGCAGCGCACAAGGATTTTCCTTGTACATATTTACTTTATGAAAAGACTGAAGTTGATTTAATTGCTAGTTTTATTGATAAAAGTAGGTATATATTTCCTGCATCATTTCTGAATTACAGTCCTTCGACGAGCTCAGGATCCCCGAATTGGTGGAAAAGGGATGCGTCTGATTTTGTCTGGTTTAGAGATTTTTTGCAAACAAAATATGGAATCGATAATCAGGATTTTGATTACGGAGGTGGATGGGCAATTTCTGAGGGAAATTACGAATTTTCAATTTCCACTTTTCAATTTTCGGAAGGTGACATTCTTCTTGCTCGAGTTATTAGAAGTAAACAGGCTGGAAAGGTTGAATTTTGGCAGAGCGATAAAAAGATTGGGGAAATTGATACGTTGGTCGAAGATCCCGAGAAAGTTGCTATAAAACTAACAGGATATGGCAAAATTTCTGATCAGTATTTTGAGTATGAAAAGGCTGAGTTTAGATGGTTTGAGGTGGGAAATTTGACAGGCGGGAATCTGAAGGTCAAGCAAGATGATGAAATAATTATTAAAACTGAAGGTAATATAAACATCGTAAACGCGTTAGCTGTTGTTAGCAGGAACGAGCTTTCCCATTTTGATGAGCTGATCAGTCAAAGCGACATTGTAAGATGGGATGATCTGACTGATGAAAATAAGATTGTACTATTTTCTGAGATTGAAAAAGGTCCGACTGTCCGACATGAAAAGCTTAACTCGACACATTATAAAGTTGAAGTGAAGGGCGTAACTAATCCAGTAACACTTGCTTTTTCTGAAACCTATGACCCGTTATGGATGATAGCTAAGACCGATTCAGAAAAAACGCCTCCGGGATGGCTGAATAGACTCTCCGGGGCTGGAACGAATGAAAAGCAAGTTCATAATTCATTCCCCCTTTATTCCCTGATTAACGGATTCGTGATTGAAGAAGATGGGGAGTATGATATCTACTTCGAGCCCCAAAGATACGTCCTCCCCGGACTTGTTATAAGTGCGGTAACTTTAGTTTCAATTTTTACCTTGCTAGTTTTGCTCCAAAGGAAAAATATCACGAAGCATAGTTTATAATACTTTATAATTGAACTACACGACTATATTTTGTATAAGTGTGAGTTAGACGAGATTGCTATACTGTTTTGAGAGGAGGTGAAACTGGTGGATATAGAATATAGAGGAAATTTTCGACATTTTTGGGAGAAGATTTTTGAAGTTCTCACCCCAAAACAAGAAGATGAAGGTGGAGAGGATGTTGGTGTCCCAGCGAAAGAGAATATAGAAGCCCTTAATGGTAAGAAAGTAGAACAGTCAAGAAAAGAAGCTGAAATCTGATTAGATTTAAACTTTATTTAGATAAGTTCTTCGGCCTTGATTGACGTTGAACCTTGAAGGTTGAAACGAAACTGGAACTCAGGGATTTGAGTATAATTATACTGCCCCACTTTGTGAATAATGTTTAATTTCTTCATTTACTTCCAAAAAATGTATAATTTCAGTTAGTGATAAAGAAAGCATTTACAAGAATTCCGGCATATAGTTTTGCTTCAGGTGTTTTTGCAACAGCGACTTTTAGACAGTCGGTAATCACTTCAGTAGGAACTTTGATAAATGGAGGATTGGGCGCAATCTTTTATATTGTTACTGCGCGTTATTTGGGGCCTTCGGACTTTGGATTAATGATAGTGGCAATTACAACTCTTACTTTGGTCGGAGACATCGGCGATTTGGGTACGAATACAGGCATTGTGAAATTTGTGGGTAAGTACGCAAGTCAGAATTTAGAAAAGGCAGAACGGTTTCTGAAATTAGGGTTAAAAGTTAAGTTAGGAGTTATCTGTCTAGTCTTAATTTTTGGTTTTTTGGGAAGTTCAGATCTGGCAGATTTGCTTTTTTCAGAAGAGGGTTTGGCAGCACCTTTAAAGATTGCGTTTGTCGGGGTAGGTTCGTATCTTCTTTTCAGTTTTGTAATTTCAAGTTTGCAGGCTTTTCAAAAATTTATCCAATGGAGTCTGATCCAAATTGGAACTAATTTTTTGAGACTTTTCATCGTTTTTCTATTTATAAGTCTGGGAATTTTAGGATTAAAAAATGCCCTATTAGTTTATACACTTGTGCCATTTATGGGATTTTTGGTTGGATTAAATTTACTTTCCGTTAAATTTTGGAAGGTGAAAAACGAAGGAAGTATTGTCAAAGACTTTTTCGCTTATAACAAATGGGTGGCTCTTTTTTCAATTGCTAGCGCAATTGGCGCAAGACTGGATACTTTTATATCTGCCCGGCTTTTAAGCGCAACTGATGTTGGTATCTACTCTGCGGCAGTTCAATTAGTTCAAATAGTGCCCCAGTGCGTAGCTGCAATTTCAACTGTTGTTGCACCAAGGATGGCAGGATTGTCAACAATCGGCGAGCTAGTCAAATATATGAAAAAGGTTCAGATTATGGTTTTAGGAATAGCAATACTCGCTCTATTCTTTGTCCCCTTTGCCACACAACTTTTACCCCTTATTTATGGAAAAGCCTATCTGGGATCAACGACTCCCTTTCTAATTTTGTTTTTTGGGATGCTTGTCCTTCTTATTTCTGTTCCGGTTCACATGGCCATCATTTATTATTTTTCCTATCCTAAGTTCTTCTTTTATCTGTCAATCACTAATATGATTTTAGTGGGATTTTTAGGCTGGAATCTGATTTCAGTGAATGGCACAACCGGTGCTGCAATAACAGTTTTGCTGGGACAGATATTTAATTTTATAGTTCCATTAATCTGGGTGTTGAGAAAGATTTGTACAAAAACAAAATCAAACTAAAAGGCTATCGACAGATGAAAATTTGGGCAAATACCTTAGTTAAAAACGAAGAGCGCTATATCTGGTTTTCAGTAATGAGTGTTATTGAACATCTAGATCGGATTTTAATTTGGGATACAGGCAGCACAGATAATACTGTTCAAATAATTAATGAGATTAGAAAATTGTATCCTGATAAGATCGATTTTCGAGAATTTGGTGAGGTGGATATTAGATCTTTCACTAAAGCTAGGCAAGAGATGCTTGCTAAAACAGAAGCTGATTGGTTTGTGATAGTTGATGGAGACGAGGTTTGGTGGGATTCTGCAATATCATTACTGGTAGAGACTATCCGTAAAAATGGGAACAGAGTCGAATCGATAGTAAATAGGTATTCCAATATTATTGGAGACATCTACCATTACCAGGAAGAAGTTGCTGGAATGTACGAAATAGATGGTCTTAGAGGACATCTTAATATAAGAGCAGTAAATAGAAAAATTAAAGGCCTTCATTTTGACAAACCACACGGTCAACTTGGCCTTTATGATAAGGGCGGAGTCTTGATACAAAATCGACCAGCAAAAGAAAGAAAACATCTGGGGTTGGGATATTTGCATTTCACAAATGTTATACGCTCTTCTACCCGACAAAACGATCTTTATGTACCAAAAAGAGATGTCAAGTTTAAGTTCGATTTGGGAATAAACTTTCCACATGATTTTTACTATCCGGAGGTCTTTTTCAGGCCAAAACCCGATATTGTCCCTTCGCCTTGGGAAAGAAGGTCGAAAGAATATAAACTAAGGTCTTACATAGAGTGGCCGTTAAAGTTAATAAAAAGGAGGATCTTTAAATATGAGAGGACAGGATATTAAGGGCAAAGCTTTGAAGGTATGGAAAAGTAAATATTATTATCAGCTTGCCAAGGAAGGGAGCTTAAACAAGAGTCACTTCGGAATCAAAGTGCTGGAAAAGCTTGCAGAAAATTCTTCCTGCATTCTTGACTTGGGCTGCGGGGAAGGAACAAGGCTTTCGATTATTGCTAAAGGGAAAAAGGGGGTGGGGGTTGACATCAGCAGGACTGCGATCGGTTTAGCCAGAAGAACTTATTCTAATTTAACCTTCAAAAGAGCCAATCTTGAGAACCTGCCTTTTGAAGATGACAGTTTCGATTTAGTTTATTGCGCATTTGTGCTGGAACATCTTACAAATCCCGAGAAAGTAATAAGAGAGGCGATTCGAGTTACTAGAAAGGGCGGTTACCTGGTTTTTGCAGCGCCGAATTATGGCGCTCCAAACAGAGCATCGCCGGTTTTCAAAGGATCAAGGGTTAGCAAGTTCTTTAAGGGTTTATTGGGCGATTTAGTTTATCCGTTTTCGAATTCATTCTCACTTCTTTGGAATGAAGTCCAGCCGATGGAGAATCCAAAAGAGCATGAGTCGGACTATGACACCAGCATAGAGCCGTACATTGGAACTCTTATTCCTTTTTCAAAATCCTTTGGACTTTCTGTTAAAGTCTGGTCGGTGTGTTGGGAAGAAGAAAAGAAAGATGTTAAAATTCAGCAAAGATTGTTTAGATTTTTGGCTGAAAAGGGAATCTTTCCATTCACCCTTTGGGGTCCTCACCTGGTTTTGGTTTTGCAAAAGTGAAATATCTCAATCAAAAATATTTACAGAATCTTTTAGTTAAAAAACTTCTTAAACCAGAGTTCTAGGGTAAGGAGAGACCAAAGTTTTGGGCCGAAATCAGTTTGTTTGCTGTGGGTTTCTAGCATTCCGCGAATATAATCTTCGTTTAAATATTTTCTGACAGTGCCTTTTTTTGTAAGTAATTTGCCCGTCGCGTACGAGTTTAGTTTCCCAGTAAACCATCTATGTAGGGGAATCGTGAAACCGATTTTTGGACGATAAATATTTTCTTTGGGGATTAATTCCTCGACTGCTTTTTTAAGAATGTATTTGTGTTGACAGAAGCCTTTTACTTTTAAGTTAAAAGGTATTTTGGCTGCAAGTTCAATCATCTTATGGTCCAGAAATGGAGATCGAGCCTCGAGTGAAACGGCCATACTTGCAATATCAACCTTAGTTAAAAGCATTTCAGGAAAATACATGCTGAGATCTGCATAAAGAGCCTGGTCTCTTGGATCAGCTGCCTGTGATTCTTCGAACTTCTTTCTCATAAGTTCGTAGGAGTTTGATATCCACCTCGGAGGTCGTTTGGCCGCTCGAAGGGGTTTCTCAGTTGATGGTACTAAATATAATCTTTCTTTATCTTCATTCTTGAAGTAGCAATTGTATGTGGCGAACCGATAAGCCAAAGGTAATTCAGAGTTTTTTAAGAATTTATAACCTTTTTTCCAAAATTTTGAATTGGTTGATGAAGATAAAAAGTTTGATAATGGTAATCCTATTGGTTTTATCAAGTATCCAAATTTATCAATCAAGGTGTCTCTCTTTAACCTGCAGTACCTGTCATATCCCGCGAAGTTTTCGTCTCCTCCGTCGCCGTTTAATATTACACTTACATATTTTTTGGCCAGTTTGCTTACCATGTAGGTAGCAACTGCGCTTGAATCTGCGTAAGGCTCTTCGTAGTGATAAACCAATTTGGGCAGGAGGTCCTCTATTGATTCCGGTTCAGCAATAAGGGTTTGATGATCGGTGTGAAACAATTTTGCAATTCTTTCTGCGTGAGGTCTTTCATCGTCTTTTTGATCCTTAAAACCTATTGTGAAGGTTTTAACAGGATTGGCAGATAAACAAGCCATTATTGCAACTACCGATGAGGAGTCCACTCCTCCCGATAAAAATGCACCTATGGGAACGTCGGCAATCATTCTTAATTTGGTTGCTTCATTCAGCTCGGCTATTATTCTTTCACACCACTCACCTTCTGATAAATGCAGTTTTTCAGAAAAATCGGGTTTCCAGTAGCTTTTGTTCTCGAATTTTTTTCTTTTTATGTCGAGCCAAAGGTAATTTCCCGGCTCCAATTTATAAATCTTTTCGAAGCCGGTTTGGGGTGGTGGAACATAACCATATGTCAAGTAATGATGTATTGCCAGCCAATCAGGGGCTGTATGGATTTCTTTTTGGTCCAAAAACGCCTTAAGTTCCGAGGCAAAAATAAATACATTTCCATCCCAATAGTACTTCAGGGGTTTTTTGCCGATCCTGTCTCTGGCTAAAAAAAGGGTTTTTTCTTTTTCGTCAAAGATTGCGAATGCGAACATTCCCCTTAAATATTTCAAGCAACCTTTTTGATATTTATCATAAAGTGCCAAAATTATTTCGGTATCGGTTCCTGATTCGAATCGATAACCTTCTTTCTCCATTTTTTTACGCTCAGTTTGAAAGTTGTATATTTCTCCATTGAAGGTTATCCTGTATCGGTTTTTGAGACCCATAGGTTGATGTCCGGTCAGTGTCAAGTCGATAATTGCCAGCCTTCTGTTAACTAATCCAACCGTTTTATCCTGCGATATATAGATTCCCTGATCGTCGGGTCCTCTATGAGCGATATTTGAAGCCATTTTCTTTAAATCCGAAGAATTGACAGTGCCGCTTCCCAAGTAAACTTTTCCAGCAATTCCGCACATATAATTTATAATGCTCTTTCAAGACTGCTTTAGTCAATTAGTTGAGTATTGAGGTAAAATATTGGAAATGGATTCGCCGGGCGAATATACTCTGGGGATAATGAGAGAAGCTGGTTGGTATAACCAGTGGCTTTTTTCATTAATTTATTCATATCTTGGAGGCGAGATGCTCGAAGTGGGGTCAGGGATCGGGAATTTTACTTGTTTACTTAAAAAAAGGGGCGCTCTTACGGCTATAGATTATGACAGATATTACCTAAAGAAGTTGACGAAAAGATTTGCAAAAGATGTATCGGTTGGTTATGGAGATATAGCAAAAGGAGAGTATTTTTTTGGAAAAAGGAAAAGATTTGATTGCATAATTTGTCTTAATGTTTTAGAGCATGTAAAAGATGATGCAAAGGCATTAAAAAATACTTACGCTTTACTTAAAAAAGGGGGAAAACTTTTATTATTGGTACCTGCCCACCAATGGGTTTTTGGAACCCTTGACCGAGAGTTGGGACATATTACGCGATATTCAAAAAAAGATCTTAAGGTTAAATTAGGAAAAACAGGTTTTAGGATAAGCTTAATACGTTATTTGAATTTTATAGGGCTTTGGGGCTGGTTTTTGAGTTCTAAGGTGTTTAGGAAGAAAGTTATCAGCCAAAACCAATTAAGGATTTTTAATGTTATCTCAAAGCCCTTCCTTTTTCTGGAAGAGTGTATCAAACTACCCATGGGACTTTCAGTTTTGGCAGTGGGGGAAAAGAAATGAAATTATCCATAATTATACCGGTTTATAACGAGGAAAAGACTGTTGGCGAGGTTATTAATAGGGTTAAAAAAGAAAAGCTTGTAAGTGTCGAGAAGGAAATAGTCGTGGTTGATGACGCATCTAGTGATAGAACCGCCAAGATTCTTAAGAAACAAAAAGGCATTAAGCTTATCAGCCATAAAGTCAATAAAGGCAAAGGGTCGGCCGTTAGAAACGGAATTAAAAATTCATCTGGCGATATTGTCCTGATTCAGGACGCAGATTTGGAATACAATCCTTCTGACTATGCTCGGTTGTTAAAACCGATAGTTGAAGGGAAAACAAAGGTTGTATACGGAAGTAGATTGGTAAATTATCCTTTTAGGTTATTCGGAAAGGGAAAGACTCCTTTGATTACTCATTACATTGGAAACAAGACTTTAACTTTCATAACAAATTTATTATTTGGATCAAGTATAACCGATATGGAAACCTGTTATAAAGTTTTTAAGAGAGTTGTTCTTGATGACATAGAGATCAAAGCCAAGCGGTTTGAATTTGAACCAGAAATAACCGCAAAGTTGTTAAAAGCGGGCGAGAGAATTTGTGAAATTCCTATTGAAGTTAAACCCCGAAGTTATAGTGATGGCAAAAAGATATCGTGGAGAGATGGGTTTATTGCATTGTGGACGTTAATTAAGTATAGGTTTGTGGACTGAAGACCTGAGGTGTCAAGGACAAACCACCCCAAGGGTGGAAAAGATACGACACCCTAGGGTATAAAGTATAAAAGCGGTATGAAGATCGCCATATTATCTTTTTATTGCGGGTACCTGGAACGTGGAGCAGAAAACTGGACTCTTCAATTTGCTAGCAGATTGTCTAAAAGTCATGAAGTCTGCGTTTTTCAAAACGGGCCATCAGGAGTGAGCAAAGAATATAAAGTCGTTTCTACAAATATTTCTATAAATTGGAAAAAAAAAGATTCACCAGGGATTCTGACACGAAGGTTGTTTATCGATTACAAGAGCAGGTTGATTGCACTTTTTAGTCTAAAAGTAATTCCGGTTTTGTTTAAAGGAAAATATGACCTTTTAATTCCAATAAACGGTGGTTGGCAACCAGCTTTCATGAGGTTATTAACTTGGCTTCAAAGAAAAAAGATGATTATTGTTGGGCACGCCGGGATCGGTTGGGATGATGCCAATAATCTGTGGACTTTTCCTGATTGTTTTGTTGCTTTGTCGACCCAGGTAAAAAATTGGGCAAAGAAAATTAACCCGTTTGTTAAAACTGTTTATATACCAAACGGAGTCGATTCTGATAAATTTAAGCCTCAAGGAGTAAAGAAAGTAATTAAACTTGCAAAACCTATTATTCTTTGTGTTTCTGCTCTGGAAAAGACGAAAAGGGTTGATCTTATAATTAAAGCAGTTTCAAAATTAAAAAAAGCAAGTCTTTTGGTGGTAGGTGACGGGATTGAAAGAGAAAAGTTGGACAATCTTGGAAAAAAAGTTTTGGGAAAGCGGTTTTTATTGCGAAAGTTTAAGTTTGATGAGATGCCCTCTGTCTATCGGTCAGTCGATGTTTTTACATCCGCCTCAAGACCAGAATATTCATTTGAAATGGTGCTTTTGGAGGCAATGGCAACAAATCTGCCGGTTGTTGCTAATAATGATCCGATAAGAGCTCAAATCGTAAGGGACGCAGGAATTTTGACTGACCCGACTGATGTTGAAAGATGTTCAGAAGCAGTTCAAAAGGCATTATGCACGGACTGGAATGTTAGGCCGCGCAAGCAAGCTGAGAAATTTTCGTTGGATAAAATAGTTGAAAAATATGATGCTTTATTTAAAGAATTATAAATATAATGAGACCTAAAAAAATAGATATAAAATATGTTTTAGGATTTTTGGGAGGGTTTATATTTTTACTTTTATTTACACTTCTTTCCTATTGGCTAGGATTTGGAGTGATTGGAGAAGGAAAGCTTTCTGAATTAGTTGAAAGAGCGGGCGTTTACGGTCCTTTGTTGATAATACTAATGAAGTCTTTGACCCTTGTTCTTGCCCCACTTAGTGGAGGTCCCATTTATATTTTAACCGCTCTACTTTATGGTTTTTTTGGGGCCTTTTTAATAACATTTATAGGTGATCTTTTTGGCAGTACAATTTGTTTTTTGATTGCCAGGAAACTAGGTAGGAAGGTAGCCTTACGCCTGACTGGAAAAAGATCCCTGAGAATAATAGATAAGCTTTACCACTATTTGGGAGAGTGGAGGGGATTTTTGGTCGTCTCGTTTCTTCCGGTTCAAGACTTAGCAAGTTATGCGGCTGGGTTTACTCGAATGTCTTACCGCGAATTTATTACGGTAATTCTTATTACACGAATTATTATTAATACGTTTTATGTTTCTTTGGCTTTTTTCCCAAAGCAGTCAATCCTCATAAAAGTAGCTTATTTATTTTTGATACTTGTCTACAGTGTTTTTGTTGCTTTCTGGTGGAGTAGGTTTTCAGGAAAGCGAGAAGGTTCTATTACGAAATTAACTCTCGGTTCAAGTTGAGAATGGAAATATCAGTAACATTGGTTACGTTAAATGAAGAGGAAAATCTAGCTCGTTGTCTTGATTCTATTAAGAAATTTGCAAACGAGATTGTCATTGTAGATTCGGGGAGTATAGATAAGACTGTCGAAATAGCAAAAAAGTTTGGTGCCAGAGTCTTTTACCGAAAATTCGATAATTTTTCCAATCAGAAAAATTTTGCCGCAGATAAAGCAAAGAACAACTGGGTATTTTCCTTGGATGCTGACGAAGTTATGACCGGAAGACTAGCTGGTGAGGTTGTAAATGCCGTGAAGACAGACAAATTTGTAGGTTACTTAATCCCTCGTCGAAACATAATCTTGGGAAAAGAAATTAAGCACACACGCTGGTCGCCGGATGAACATGTGTGGTTATACCGAAAAGATAGAGGAAGGTTTGAGGGAGGGGTACACGCTGAGGTTAAAGTAGATGGAAGTGTGGGAAGATTGAAACACACAAAAGTTCATTTTCAGTATAAGACGGTTGGTGAATTTTTTTTGATGATAAATAAATATACAGAAGAAGAAGCCGGAGAAAAGATTGAAAGAGGAGAGATTTTTTCAATCTTTAAGATGTTTTTTGATCCTGCCCTTTCTTTCTTCAGGCGTTTTATTTACAAGCGTGGGTACTTAGACGGCTGGCGGGGTTTTGTTCTCTCTTACATGATGGCAATTTACAGGATTACTAACTGGATTAAAGTTTGGGAGAGGCAGAGAAAGTGAATTAAATGATCAGTTTTATCAAAAAACACAAAATAATTTTAATTTTTCTTATATTGGCAACGACTTTGAGGTTAGTTTCTATTAATCAGTCGCTTTGGCTAGACGAAGCGATTGGGGCGATTGAGGTTAGGGATAATTCATATACTCATCTTTTTTTTGAATTTTCGAAATTTGATAATCACCCTCCACTATATTATCTGGTATTAAAATTTTGGTCGGGATTATTCGGCTATTCAGAAGCTTCATTGAGATTTCCCTCGATTTTGTTTGGTGTCGGAACGATACTTTTAACTTACTTGATTGCAAAAAAAATTGGGAAAAAAGGAAGAAAATACGATTCAGGAATTACAAGGAGAGTTTCCCTTAGCTCCGCTCTTTTAATTACTACTTCACAATTTCATATTTACTATTCCCAGGAAGCTCGGATGTATTCAATGGCGACATTTTTCGCGGCACTCTCGACTTTCGCTTTTCTTATTGTGTCTGGTCGATTCCAAACTCTCAGACGCTTTGGAACTTTAGCTTGGATATTATTTTCTTTATCTATAACAGTATTAGTTTTTACAGATTATGTTCCGATTTTCTTAATTCCTGTTTTTTGGCTTTACGGAATATTGAAAAAAAAAGATGGTGATTGGTGGCTAAGATTTGTAGCTTCTTTTATTCCTTTGACAATATTGTTTTTGATATGGCTTCCGATATTTAAAATTCAAGCAGAAAATGGCAGGTGGTTGCTTTCGATATTGCCAGCCTGGAAAAGTGTCGTAGGTGGAGCAACAGTTAAACAGGCAGTCCTTGTTTGGACAAAGTTTGTTTTCGGAAGGATCTCGCTTTTGGACAAGAAACTTTACTTTCTGCTCATTGGTTTGGCTTCACTTCCTATCCTTACTTCGTTTTATCAGGCAACAAGAAAGAAAGAAAGAAGTGTAGTTTTGATTTGGCTTTGGCTCATACTTCCGCTCTCTTTAGGATTTTTGGTCTCATTTATATTCCCAGCTTTTATCTACTTTAGATTTTTATATGTCTTGCCTGCATTTTATTTGACCATCTCCTGGGGTATTTATCAAATTAAATCTAAATTTTTATCACGAATGGTTTTTTTTACACTCATCGCGTTTAATTTTTTAAGCTTTTTAATTTATGTTTACGATGAGGTAGAACAAAGAGAACAATGGAGACAAGCAGTTTCTTTAATTGAACATAATGCAAGAGAGGGAGATGTTGCCCTTTTTGAGTATCCCGAACCCTTTGCCCCTTACAGGTGGTATGCAAAGGGGAAAATTAATGCTCTGGGGGCCACAGACTCAATTTCGGCAGATAATCAAAAAACGTCTAAAATAACCAGAGAAATAGTTGAAAATAAGGGTGGAATTTTCTACTTTGAATATTTGCGCGATCTGTCTGATCCGACTAGAGTGGTTGAGAGGGTATTAAAGGAAGAAAAATTTGAGATTTCTGAAGTTTATAATTTCGTTGGAGTGGGACAAGTTTTTTACTGGAAAAGGTAATGTTGAAAAAAAGGAGTAAAAAGACATACTTAAATTATTATTTCGTTTTGCTTTTTGTAATAATTGGAATTCACCTTTTTTTATTAAGTAAGTTAATTTTTTTCCCCTATCAGGAACTTTTTACCTATCCTTATTTTGTAAATAGCGGTCTTCTTCCTTACAAACAAATATGGGACCAACACTTCCCTGGATTAATGTTTTTCCCAGTAAATTTGGCGACTCTTGGGATGACTGATGAATATTCTGCAAGGTTCTGGGCTATGCTGAATGTAGCATTTATTCAGGTTCTGATATTTGTTGTTTCCCGAAGGATTTTCAAGTCGGATAAAAATGCTCTATTTGTCAACTTTGTTTATCTTATTTGGCAGCCGTTTTTTGAGGGCTGGGTTTTGTGGATAGATTCATTTTTGCCTTTATTTTTACTTTTCTCGTTTTATTTTTCATATCATGCTTTCGAGACTAAACTTAACAGAAGTTATTTATTATCGGGATTATTCCTGGGTGCCGGTATAGTTTTAAAGCAGGTTGTTATTCCTGTGGCTTTCTTAGTGGGATTGGTTTTTCTTCTGGCAAGACAAAGGAAAGGATTTAGTTATTTTATACTTGGAATTATTCCGTTTCCCCTTTTAATGATATTTTATTTCATTAAAATCGATGTTTTTCCCGATTTCTGGTATTGGACGGTTATTTATAATCTGACCACCTTTTCTCAGTTTGGAAAAAAATACCCCGATACTCCCGGTTTACTAAGAATAGTCGGGGTTTTCGGAATGAGCCTGTTTTCTCTATCTTTTAAAAAAAAGAGACTAGTTTTTTGGATATTCTTATTTTTGTTGGGAGGATTGGCAAGTGCTTATGCTCGTTTTGATTTTGTGCATTTTCAGCCTGTTTTGCCTTTTTTGGCGATTGCAACAGTTCTCTCCTTTCAATCACTCCCTTTTAAGGGTCTAGCAGCTTTGATTAAAGGAGGATACATCGCAGGGAGTATACTTCTTCTCACAACTTTTTATCGTGGTCATCTGGGGAATAAGGTTTTTTTCTTTGACCAAGAGACTAAAAAGATTGCTGAAGAAATTAGGCAAATGGCGTTACCAAAGGAAAGAATTTTTATCTACGGATCAATTCCCCATCTATATCAGATGAGTGATACACTGCCTGTCGGTGATGTTTATGTTCAGCAATTTTCTTGGTTTTTTATTGTTTCCGAAGATCAGATACTAAGAAGTTTGGAAACGGGAAGGCCGCGATTGGTGGTAGCGGACAGGACTGTGCAAGTGGATAATCAATTTTTAGTTGAATATTCGAAAAAGATAAATAACTTTCTCTGGGATAACTATGTACAAGTTAATAAAATAGGAGAGACAGAGTTTTTGCTTAGAAAGGATTATTATGAGGATAGCAATTGACATCTCACCAATTGTTTATGGAACAGGGGTTTCAGTTTATACCAAGAATTTGGTTGAAAACTTACTTAGGATTGACAAGAAGAACGAGTATATATTGTGCGGAGGTTCGCTGAGAAGGTGGGGGGAATTAAAGCGGGCATTTCAGACTTTTAAAGACGGCGTCTTTAAGGGTAGATTCTACCCGATCTCACCAGTCTTGGCGGACTTGATTTGGAACAAGTTTCACCTTTTTCCGATCGAGACATTAATCGGCAAAATCGATGTTTTCCATTCCTCAGACTGGACTCAACCACCGTCGAAGGCGTTTAAAGTTACAACGATTCACGATTTAGTACCAATTAAATTTCCCAAACTATCCCATCCTAGAATTGTATCTACCCATAAGGCGCGTCTGAGATGGATTGTTCGGGAGGTGGATCGAGTGATAGTTCCTTCGCGGAAAACAGCTGAGGATGCGGTAGGGCTGGGAATAAAAAGAGAAAAGATTAGAGTGATTCCGGAAGCGCCTGATAAAATGTTCAAGCCTGGTAAGAAAGTTGAAATTGAGAAGCTGAGAAGAAAGTACAAGGTTGAAGGAAAATATTTACTTGCAGTTGGAGTGAATCCGAGGAAAAATACCGATCGGATAATAGAGGCGTTTGAGAAAGTTAGAGGTGAATCTAGATTAAAACTTCTTATTACCGGCCATAAGTATATGGATTTCAGGCCGAGGAAGGAGGTTTTATTTCTGGGCCATGTCGACAATCGACTGATGCCAATTCTTTACTCGGGTTCAGAAGCACTTATTTATCCTTCGTTGTATGAAGGGTTTGGGCTTCCAATTTTGGAGGCGTTTGTTTGCAGTACTCCTGTCGTAACTTCAAATTTTGGTAGCATGGCAGAAGTAGCAGGGAAGGCTGCAGTTTTGGTTGATCCATATGATGTAGCTTCAATAACTGAAGGAATTCAAAAGACGTTAAGATGTAAGATATCTTTAATTAAAAAAGGCTTGTCTCGGGCCAAGGACTTTTCTTGGGGAAAAGTAGCGAAAAAGACCCTAGATGTTTATCAGGAGGTTAGAAATAACAGTCTGTTTATATGATTAAGACATTTGTGATTCTAAAAAACTTCCTGTCGTGAAAGAGAGTTAATATACCTGTCTTACTTGAATTTGCAGTATCTTAAGGCACTTGTGTATATTCAAAAACTCTCGTTTGTAATTACAAACTCGAGTTTGTTAAGTATAAAAAGATTACTCAGGTTGTGAAAATGTCTTTATGCCCAAAATACTTTAAATTTTCTTGCACTAAAGCATTTCAACGGTCTACAATTGGCTTGTTGATGGAGAAGTTTTTCAGGTAGCTTCGAGACAGTTTGCACAGTCTACTTAGTTTATATAAATATATGTTAAGGTATAGACGGTGATGAGGTCAATGTTTCTCAGGGGGTTGGAGTACATCAGTACTCTTTTGAAATTTTATGGGGTTCTTGTAAACTACAGGATATAAGACACAGGTTTTGTGTTTATTTAAAAAATAGGGCTCTTGATGATTTGCCCCCGGAAAGCAGGTTTTGGAAGTACAAAGTTATTAAAGGTGGAAAGTTTTGGGTACTTGTGAAGTTAGTGCCTTATCTATTGGCTACCGGAAAACGGATGTCTTTTTGGTCCGAGTCATTATTTACCCCCCATATCTTTAATTCCTAAAGTTACTACTATTCATGATCTTGGATACCTCAAGTTTTCGGAACAATTTAAAAGAAAAGATTATTGGCAATTAAAGTACTGGAGTGCTATTTCTATAATTATATCAAAGTATATCATCTGTCCCTCTAAAACGACTAAAAAAGACATTGTACGACATTACTATTTTAGCAGGAAAAAGGTCAAGGTTATTCTATATGGTTACGGTAAAGATAAATTCAACACAAATATGCCTAAAAATTTTATGCGACATTTTCTTTAAAAATATAGGATTAGGAAAAATTATTTACTTTTTTTGCCAACTCCTAAACCGAGTGAGAATATGGAGGGTCTTTTGTCCGCTTTTTTCTCTAATCACAAGTTTCGAGGAAGATGTTATTAAGGGAAGTGTGAAACTTGTGTTAACCCATAGAGTCGCGAAAGTATTTTTCAAGGAGTAAAAAAGGTTATAGGTTCAGATAAGAGAGAGTATGATAAACTTGTAGAGGTTGGTTTGAAACAGATTTAAAAGTTTTCCTGGGCGAACTAAAGAAAACTTTAGATGTTTTGCAAAAAGCCTGTGTGTAATTAATGGTTGAGTTTTTTTGCCGCACTTTCTTTTGTGACAAAAATATCTGCTTCGTTTGGAAAAGAAAGTACGAATTAGTTTATGTTGTACCAAGAAAACATAAAGATTGGTAAGAAAGGAATTATCTTTACTGATAAACACGGCAACATTTTAAGCTTTTCTAAAGCCTTAAGTAAGGCATTGAGCAGGTTTTATAATTGGCGGTTCGATTTAGAGCTTTTTTTAATTCATCAAGTAAGCATTCACGTACCATTGGCATCTATCAGGCACTTAGTATTCAAGCTGGCAGGGGTGAAAATTGGGAAAGGTTCAACAATACATATGGGATGTAAATTTTTTGAACCGAGAGGAGTAACGATAGGTGATGATACAAAAATTGGGGATAATGCCTTTTTAGACGGAAGGGCGCCGCTTTCGATTGGAAATCATGTTGATCTTGCGTCTTCGGTTCTGATTTATAATTCGGAACACGATATTGAGAGTGAAGAATTTAAAACAAAAAATGCTCCTGTTGAGATTGGAGATTATGTATTCATTGGGCCAAGGGTTATAATCCTACCAGGAGTCAAAATAGGCAAAGGAGCGGTTGTGGCTGCTGGAGCAGTTCTCACTAAAGATGTACCCAATTATGCTGTTGTTGGTGGTGTTCCTGCTAATATTATAAAAAGAAGAGTAATTAAAAATCTCAATTATAGACTGGGAAGATCCCGTCTTTTCCAATAATTTTTTATGAAAATGGTCGTGAAAATTACTTTTCTGTTTATTTCTTTTCTTTTTTTTTCTTATGTTCTCCTTCCAAATCCGGTATTTCCAACTCCCCCTCCTGATTCTCTTCAGTCATTTGAGCCGGCGGATACGGAAACTCCACTTAGGCGTTCTTATTTTACCAATCTTACCCGTGAGGAGGTTACGGAACATTATGAAAATGAATTTAAATTTGGGAACACTATATTACCTCCTACTTACCGCTTAAATTATCCTCCTGAGGAGGCCAAAAGGGTAATCAGAGAACAAACAAGAAGCACGTTTTTAGAAGAGATCGTTCATCCTCTTAGAGAATCGTTGTTTGTCAACGGATTTGAACCCAAAGAAGAGAAAGACGCAATTAATATTCAGGGGAAGCTCTGGAGACAGAAAATCACAATTAGATTTGTACCAAGTGATTGGTATACTAGATTTATAATTGCTTTTTTAACTCTTGTGTTTGGGCTTATCTTATTTAGAGAATGGTTGATTTCATTTAAGAATCTTCGAAATGCTTGATTTATCAATTATTATTCTCAGTTTTAATACGAGAAAACTCACGCTTGAGTGTATCAATTCTCTTGTGAAAAATAGTGAAAACATAAAATATGAAATCATTGTTGTGGATAATGCTTCTTCCGACGGCAGTCTGAAGGAAATAAAAAAATTAGCAAAAAAATATCCGATTGTTTTGGTTAAAAATAAGGAAAATCTGGGGTTTGCAAAAGCCAATAATATTGGTATAAAAAATTCTAAAGGAAGATATATTTTACTTTTAAATTCAGATACGCTTATTAAGGATAACGTTCTTGGGGAAATGGTTTTTTGGATGGATCGACACAAGAAAGTTGGGGTGTCAGGTTGCAGCCTTAGAAATCGGGATGGTAGCGTGCAAGCAAGTGGAGGTTATTTCCCCAGTCTTATAAATTTTTTTAGCTGGATGTTTTTTATCGACGACATTCCTTTTCTTGAGAAAATAATTAAACCTTTTCATCTGTCACATTCCCTATTACCTTTATGTAAAGATAAACGTCATTTTTTTAGACAGAGAGATTGGTTAACTGGAGCTTTTTTTTTGATTAGAAAAGAGGTAATTGAAAGTGTTGGCCTACTTGATGAAGATTATTTTATGTACACTGAGGATGTTGACTATTGCTATCGGGTAAAAAAGATGGGCTGGAAAATTATCTATTTACCGAGGTGGAGTATTATCCATCTTGGAGGTGGAAGTGCAACTAACGAATTCTCTTTAGTTTCTGAATTTCAGGGAATAAAAACATTTTTCCAAAAGAATAAGCCTGAATGGCAGCTTCCCATAATAAGGTTATTTTTAAAAGGAGGTGCGTTGGCAAGATTTTTTCTTTGGAGCGTGCTTCAGAGAAAAGGCCTTGTCAAAATCTATGCTAAAGCGTTTAAAATTGCCTGATTTTCTTTTCAAATATGTAATTGTCGCGATATTAATCACGATCCCCTTGTATCCGAAATTTCCTTTTATTAGGGTTCCGGGAACGTTTGTCTCAATAAGACTGGAAGATTTACTTTTAGCTTTTGGCGCCATTTTAGTTTTTATTACTTTTACTGATTCGACAAAAAGGAGTTCTTTTTTTAAAAACGCAGTCAATAAAGCTATACTTCTTTTTTGGGCAGTGGGTTTTGTTTCTTTACTAAGTGGAATTTTTCTAACAAAGACCCTAGACACACATATTGCTGTCTTGCATTGGTTAAGGAGAATAGAGTATATGATTCCTTTTTATTTGGGTATTGAAACTGTTGTAAGGGTACCTAAAGGATTTGATTTTTATCTAAAGGTCTTATTAATGGTTATTATTTTGCTATTTATCTATGGTTTAGGACAAAGATATCTTACTTTTCCAATTATAATTACTCAGAACGAAGAATATTCTAAAGGGATTGCCTTAAGGTGGGTTCAGGGTAGTCATATTAACTCAACTTTTGCAGGCCATTATGATTTAGCAAGTTTTTTAGTGCTAGTTTTGCCTATAATTATATCTTCACTTTTTATTTTTAAGGGTATGCTGACCCGATTGATTCTGTCTTTCGCGTCTTTCGCCGGGCTTTGGTTATTGGTATATTCGGCCTCGAGGATCTCCTTTGTTACCTATTTAATATCTTCCTGTTTCAGTTTGATTATAATGAAAAAATTTAAAGAGATGGCGCTTGTCTTTTTGATAAGTCTAGCATTTATTGGTTTTTCTTCCAATCTTTTAGCGCGCTATCAAAGGCTGATTGAAGTTTCTTTCGGTACGGTAAAGAAAATGAAGATGATCAACTTTATTGATCCGGGAAAGGTTTATGCTGAGGGTGTTTTTAACAAAAAAGAAAAACCTGTTCCCACGCCAACAGAGAATCCTGTTTTTGAAGACAGATCTACTTCAATCAGATTGAATGTTGAATGGCCAAGAGCGATAAGTTCTTTGAGAAAAAACCCATTTTTGGGTACAGGTTATTCTTCCATTGGTCTAGCAACTGATAATGATTATTTGAGACTTTTGGGGGAGGTTGGTATTTTGGGTTTTAGTGCGTTTTTACTGATATTTTTTAGAATTGGAAAGCTTTTTTTAAGAGTTCTTCCCGACATTCCAAGATTGGAAGGAGCAAATTTGGCATTCGTTTCTGGTTTAATTGGAGCAATACCTGGTCTATTTATAAACGCTATTTTTATAGATATTTTTGAGGCATCCAAGTTTGCCATAATTTTTTGGTTAATAGTGGGGTTAACAGTAGGATATTTATTAAACAGATATGTTCAAGAAAATTAATCGAGTATTTCATCGCCAATATTTCGAATATTTAATACTATCAATTATAATATTATTATTCTTATTTGCCAGATTGTACAAAATTAACAATCCTATTGCCGATTGGCATTCCTGGCGTCAGGCAGATACTTCCTCAGTTTCCAGGACATACGTTGAACAAGGAATTAATATTCTACTTCCTCGTTATCATGATATTTCTACCATCCAGACAGGCTATTTTAATCCTCAAGGTTATAGATTCGTTGAGTTTCCGATTTATAATCTGATCCATTCTTTATTATTTTTAAACTTTCCTTTTTTAAATTTAGAAGTTTGGGGAAGGCTGCTTTCGATATTTTCTTCACTGATTTCAACCTTTTTTATTTATTTAATTGGCAGAAGATTTATAGACAGATGGGGAGGTTTAATTGCATCCTTCTTTTTTTCCCTGATTCCTTTTAATATTTATTTTTCTAGAGTGATTTTACCTGAGCCCTTGTCTGTCACTTTTGCTTTAATATCTGTCTGGCTCTTTGTCAAATTTATTGACAGGGGCAATTTTTCCTTTTTTTACCTTGCTGCAATTAGTCTTTCTTTGGCAATCTTGACGAAACCATTTACCCTTTTTTACTCGATTCCCATGATTTACCTTGTCCTTAGAAAGTACGGTCTTAAAAGTTTAGTAAAAAATTCCAAATTATTTATTCATTTTTTTGTATTTTCCCTAATTACTATTTTGCCATTTTTATTTTGGCGAGGATGGATGAGTAAATTTCCGGAAGGGATACCCTTTTGGAAATGGGCGTTTAATGGAAATAAGATCCGTTTTAAGCCATCTTTTTGGAGATGGATATTTGGGGAAAGAGTGGGACATTTGATTTTGGGTTCATGGGGGTTGATACCGTTTTCTTTTGGGCTCCTAAAAAAACCAAAAGGAGAATATTTCAATCACTTCTTTTTTATTGGATCTTTTTTTTACCTTTTAATTGTGGCATCTGCTAATGTGATGCACGATTATTATCAGACGATAATTATTCCTGCGATATGTCTTGTTTTGGCTCAGGGAGTGGTAAATTTTTGGGAACAAGGTGGGTACGATAAAAAGATTACAAGGATTTTATTGGTATTTTCCTTAATGGTTATGTTTTTTACAGGAGGTCTTCAGGTTAAAGAATTCTATAAAATCAATCACCCAGAGATTATTGAATCTGGGATAGCTGTTGATAGACTAACGACCAAAGACTCATTAATTGTTGCTCCTTATAATGGAGATACCGCTTTACTTTATCAAACTGGCCGTTGGGGCTGGCCGTACGTTGATCGGCCTATTCAGGAATTAATAAAAAATGGGGCTGATTATTATCTATCAGTCAACTATGATGCACAGACTAAAGAGTTTATGGAAATATTTGAAACCCTTGAGGAAACTGAAAATTACATCATTCTTGATTTATCTCGAGTAAAATGAGAATTTTAATGCTCGTTCCTTTCTTGCCCAATACCCACACCTCAGGCGGGCAGACCCGCTGGTACAACATAATAAAATTTATGTCCAAAAAACACGATATAACTCTTTTTTCGATGATAAAAGACGACACGGAAAAAAAATTTATTCCCGATCTTAAAAAGTATTGTAAAGATGTAAGAGTGTTTAGACGTTCCAAGTCACCCTGGAGTTTAAAAAATATTTTCCTGGCGGAATTAGGTCTTTACCCTCTGGTTGTCATCAGAAATTTTTCTTTCAGTGAAAGACAGACAATAAAAAATGAGTTGCAAAGAAAAAAATACGACCTGATTCATGCGGAGGCTTTTTATGTTATGCCGCACATCCCAAAGACTAAAATCCCGATTATTTTGGTTGAGCAGACAATTGAATATTTAGTTTATAAGCGTTATGTAGATAAAAAAGTTCCTCTTTTTCTTAAACCTTTTTATATGCTGGATGTGGTTAAACTTAGATTTTGGGAAAAATATTACTGGAGAAAGGCCGATAGATTAGTGGCAGTATCAGATGAAGATAAAAAAGTGATGCAAAAGTTAATCCCGACAGTTAAAGTCGATATAATTCCCAACGGTGTAGATACAAGTTTTTACGCTGCCAAAGTGGTTAAAAAGAAGGATCCAGTCAGGGTATTGTATGGAGTTACAAACTTCGAGTGGTTGCAGAATGTAGAGGCTGTGGAGTTGTTGATAGATAAGGTTTGGCCTGAGATCCATGCGAATGAACCAGAATTGAAGCTTTGGATTGTAGGCAGAAAGATACCGATAGAAATTGTTCAATTGTCCTTTAAAAGAAATGATATAGAGGTAACCGAATCAATTAAGGAGGCCAGAGATGCCTACTTGTCTGCAACTGTAATGGTTGCTCCAATAAGGGGGGGTGGCGGAACAAGACTTAAGATATTGGAAGCTATGGCTGCAGGACTTCCTGTTGTCTCTACTTCAATAGGAGTATCGGGGTTGGGTTTAATAAACGGTAAGCATGCTTTAATTTGTGATTCTACACAAGAATTGGCAGAGGCGGTAATTAAAATTATCAGGGGAAAAAAGTTGGCAAGAAAGATAGGAGAAGCTGGAAGAAAATTTGTTAAAGAAAAGTTTGATTGGCAGGCAATAGTTAACCTTCATAAACCTTTATATGATGAGCTTGTAAAAAATGGGTAGGGAATTCAAACTTTCAATTATAATTTTAAATTTTAATACAAAAGCCCTTTTGAAAAACTGTCTTTTATCCATTCAAAAAAGGCTAGATGAAGTTGAAGCCCAAATTATTGTTGTTGACAATGGGTCAACTGATGCAAGTTGTCAGATGATTAAAAGATATTTTCCCGAGGTTAGCTTAATAGAAAATAAGGAAAATTTAGGTTTTGCTAAGGGTAACAATGAAGCTAAGGATTACTGTAAGGGAGAATATGTGTTGTTTTTGAATTCTGATACAAAGCTTAGGAAGAATACTTTGAAAAAAGTGGTTAAGTATTTGGATGAACACAAAAGTATTGGTGCTCTGACTTGTAAGATCCTGCTTCTCGACGGAAGACTCGATAAAGATGCCAGGCGATCTTTTATAACTCCCTGGATCGGTTTTATTCATATTTTTTTGAAACTTGATAGGGTTTTTCCTAAATCAAAATTTTTGGCAAAATATTGGTACGGTTTTATGCCTGAAGATGAAATTCATGAAGTTGATGCTATCCAAGGAGCCTTTTTCTTGACCAGAAGGAAAGTTTTAGATCAGGTTGGTTGGTTTGATGAAGAGTACTTTTTGGATGGCGAAGATATAGATCTTTGTTGGAAGATCAAGAAGAAAGGCTGGAAGATTATTTATTATCCTTTGGTCTCTATTCTTCATTTAAAAGGTGCAAGCAAGGGTAAAAATGCTTCATTGGGCGGCAAGAAGTTAAGAAGCGTTTCATTTTCAGAAAAACTTAAATACAGGATGGCAGGAGTTAACTCGATGGAGATTTTTATTAAAAAAAGACTTTGGAATGAATACCCCCTTCCCTTGATAATTATTGTTCTTATAGGTGTAAAGGCTCTGAAATTTATTCGGATAATTAAAGTTCTGATTTCAGGCTAGTTTCATCTGTCATGAAAATTTTAATTGATGCGAGATTATATGGGCTAGAGCATTCTGGAATTGGAAGATATCTAATAAATTTAATTAAGGAGATTAGTAAGATCGATGAAGAGAACAACTATATCCTTCTTCTTAGAAAGAAATACTTTCAGGTAAAGTCTGATCGTTTTTTAAATAAGGATTTACTAAAACTTCCAAAAAATTGGAAAAAAGTCCTGGCTGACTTCAGGCATTACTCTTTCCAAGAACAAATTTACTTACCGAAGATTCTCAGGGCAGAGAATCCTGATCTTGTTCATTTTCCTCATTTCAATATACCTTTCTTTTGCAAAGAAAGATTCGTGGTAACAATTCATGATATAACCATGCACAAACAAGGAATCAGCGCAACTAATTTACCCACTCTCTTTTATTTATTCAAGAGATTACCCTATAAATTGATTTTTAGAAAAGCAGTGAAAGATAGTGTGAAAATAATCACACCTTCTAAGTCGGTCAAGAAAGAATTGGTTGAAAATTTTAATCTAAATAAAGATAAAGTAGTTCAGATATATGAAGGATATGATCCTACATATTTGAAGGCAAAGACAGGCAAAAAATTTGATTATGAACTAAAAGGAGATTATTTTATTTATACAGGAAATGCGTATCCTCATAAGAATTTAAAAAGAGTTATTAAGGCGGTTAGCAATTTGAATGAAAAATTTGTGAAAAGGGCAAGTTTTGTGATTGTCGGTTCGAAAGATATCTTTTCCAAAAGAATTGAGAAATGGGTAAGAGAGGAAAACGCCGGTAAGTTTGTTAGGTTTTTGGGGTTTGTCAGTGATGAAGAATTGGTAAGTTTATATCAAAATTCTATCGGCTTTATTTATCCATCTTTATCAGAAGGGTTTGGACTTCAGGGTTTAGAGGCAATGGCCGCAGGGACCTTAGTCTTGGCTTCAAACATTCCCACTTTCAAAGAAGTTTATAAGGGAAATGCATTGTATTTTAACCCCAACGACTTTTATTCAATTGAGGGGGCTATGAAAGATGCTTTGGGAATGGAAAAAGGCAAGCGCATAGAGCTTATCAAAAAAAGCCAAAAGTTTATTAAAAAATATTCCTGGGAAAAAATGGCAAAGCAAACGTTAGATATATATAATGTCTTAAGCGACTATCCGAGGCCTGTTAGGACTCAGATATAAATATTTTTAGGTATGCAATATGATAAAGTTGCTCTGGTTTATGATCGGGTAAATAAATGGGGTGGAGCGGAAAGAGTTCTTTTAATGCTTCATGAAATGTTTCCAGATGCGCCTCTTTATACTTCTGTCTATTCTCGAGAAAAAGCTCCTTGGGCGAATGTTTTCCCCGAAGTAATTCCCAGTTTTTTACAAAAGTTTTCATTTCTGCGGGACAGGCATGAATTACTGGCGCCTTTGATGTCTTTGGCTTTCGAATCGTTTGATTTTTCTGGTTATGATTTGGTAATTTCTGTGACCTCGGAGGCGGCAAAGGGGGTAATTACAAAACCGGGAACTTTACATGTTTGCTACTGTCTTACGCCTACGCGTTACCTATGGAGCCATTATGAGCTTTATTTTAAAAATGCGGTTTTTAGGGCTGTAACAAAACCGCTGGTTTTCTATCTTAAACATTGGGATTTAATTGCTGCCCAAAGACCGGATGAAATGGTTGCAATTTCGTTAGCGGTTAGAGAAAGAATTAGGAAGTATTACGCCAGGGAGGTAAAACTGATATTTCCACCACTTAGTTTCAAAAGGTCTGTGTTTGGAGATAGTTCCGTGGATAGAGATCGGCAGAATCCTGAGGTGTCGTACCTATTCCACTCTAAGGGTGGAATGTCCTTGACACATCAGGGAAGAATGAGAAGGAGAAGGGATAGTAAAAGTAAAGGGTTTTATCTGGTTGTCTCCCGGCTTGTGAAGTATAAAAGAGTGGATTTGGTGATTGAAGCGCTTAATGAACTTGGACATAGGTTAATTATTGTCGGTTCCGGAAAAGAAGAGGGAAGATTAAAAAAGATGGCAGGCAGAAATATTAAATTTGTGAAGAATTTGACAGATAGCGAACTCGCAGGTTACTATCAGAATGCGCGCGCTTTAATTTTTCCGCAGGAAGAGGATTTTGGTCTGGTTTCTGTTGAAGCACAGGCTGCAGGGTGTTCGGTGATAGCATACGGAGTGGGTGGCGCACTTGATACTGTAATCGACACTAAAACGGGTATATTTTTTGACAAACAGGATAAAAAAAGTTTAATATCTGCAATTAACCGGTTTGAAAAACTGAAATTTAGTAGAAATGAATTACTTAGAAATGCAAAAAGGTTTACAGAAAAAAAGTTTAAGAAAGAATTTTTAAAGGTTATTGGAAATGTCCGCAAAAAGTTATAAAGATCATTTATACGCTTTAGTAATGGCTGGTGGTGGAGGGACAAGGCTTTGGCCCAGATCAAGAGATAAAACCCCAAAACAATTTCTGAAACTTTTCGGAAATAAAACTCTTCTTGAGATTACTATTGAACGGCTGAGAAAGTTTTTGCCTTGGGAGAGAATTTTTATATCAACCGCAACGATAAAATACGAGATAGAGATAAAACGCCTTCTTCCGTCTGTACCCAAAAATCATATTATTGTCGAGCCGGCTCGCAGAGATACAGCCCCGGCTCATGGATTGGGGGCTTTGCATATTTATAAAAAGGATGATCAGGCTGTAATAATTAACGCAGCTTCTGATCATTTTATCCGTCCTGAAAAAAATTATAAAAAAATAATGTACGCCGCATCTTGTGTGGCCTACGAGGGGAATTTTTTGGTTGCAGTCGGGGTGCGGCCCAGTTATCCCCATACCGGTATGGGGCATATCAGAAGGGGAAAGAAAATAAAGACAGTCGAAGGAAAGATTGTTTACAAGTTAGACAAATTTGTTGAGAAACCTCCTTTACCTCAAGCCAAAAGGTATACCTCTTCGGGAAATTATTTCTGGAATGCAAACCAATATGTTTGGAAGGCGGATTCGTTTCTGCAAGCTCTTTCAAACTACCAGCCTGAAATATATAAAAATTTGATGATGATAGGCAAATTTATTGGGACAAAAAAAGAGAAACAAGTGTTGGAAAAGTATTACAACCTGATGCCAAAGATTTCTGTCGATTACGCAGTATCTGAAAAAGCGAAAAACTTCTTAATGCTTGTTGCTGACTATGAATGGACGGATATAGGGGATTGGAATGAGGTTTGGAAGAATTTGACTAAGGACGAGTACGGTAATGTTGTTATAGATGGTGATGCTCCCGGTGGTGAAGTCATTAATCTTGATACTTCAGACGCACTGATTCATACAGACGGAAGGCTCATTGCAATAATCGATGTTGATAATATTATTGTTGTTGATACGGACGATGCTTTATTGATCTGCTCTAAGAGTAAGGCCCAAAATGTAAAAAAAATTGTTGAACAACTAAAACAAAAGAGTGAAAAAGAGTATCTCTGAAGAATGCTCAAGTTTGTTATATAGTTGTATAATTGCCTGCCTGGATATGTTTTACGCAACTATCAAAAGACTAACTGATGTAGTCGGGTCGATTCTACTTCTGATCTTTTTTTCTCCGATCATACTAGTTTCCGCAGTTCTAATAAAATTAACTTCAACAGGTCCTATCTTGGTTGAAAAAACCAATGTTCATATGAAGAGATTGGGTAAAAACGGGAAAGTTTTTAGGTTATACAAATTCCGATCAATGATGGTTGATGCAGATAAATTAGAAAAGATAGATCCTAGATTTAGGAGTGTCTATATAGAAAAACGTACGAGTGGTAAGTACAAATCGTTCAATGATTCCAGAATTACCAAAGTCGGAAAATTTATTAGGAAACACTCAATAGATGAAATTCCTCAACTTATTAATGTACTAAAAGGGGAGATGAGCATAGTTGGACCAAGGCCATATTTGCCCGAAGAGTTGAGTGAGCAGCAGGGAAAGTTTCCCGGTACAGAAAAATATGTAAAGGAGATGTTGACGGTAAGGCCAGGTATAACAGGATACTGGCAGGTTACCGGAAGGAGTGAAGTTAATTTTGATAAACGAATTGAGATGGATGCGTATTATGCTAGGAAAAAATCGCTTTTTTTGGATTTCCTTATTCTTCTCAAGACCCCTTGGGTAATGATATCGGGAAAAGGGGCGATATGAGTGGTGTAATATATTTTAGGTATGGATGATATAGATCAGATAAGACTGGAAGATGGGTCTAAAGATCCTGGCGGTTCTATTCTTATTCCCATTTCCAAAATTGATCCTGATGGGAAACTTAATGTTCCTGAGAAAGAAGGGAAGCCGATGAGGAAAAAAATTTGGCAGAAGAAATGGGTGAGGCTGGGAGGTATTGTTCTTGTGATATTTCTTTTTTTTATATCCCTAAGTGGCATTTGGGCTTACAGTTATTTCAAAAAGGTAGAGGTTGTTGGAGCCTCAGTTTTGAACCTCAAACTTGCTTTTGAGGAACAAGATATAGATAAAGTTAAACAAGAACTTGCAAACACTGAAAAATCTTTTCAAAACCTGAAAAATGCCTATAAAACCATCTTGTGGATGAAATCTGTACCTTGGCTGGGTGAATACATTAATGACGGTCAGCATGGGCTTAACGGCGCTTCATATGGTTTGGAAGCATTAAAGATAGTTGTGGAGGTAGTAGAACCCTATTCCGATATAATAGGTTTTGTTAAGGATTCCGAACAGGCAAAAAGCGGTCAAGAAACAGCCCAAGATAGGCTTGATTTTGTAATTAAAACTATCCCTGAGGTTGTTCCCAAGGCTGATAAATTGATTGAAAAGGTAAAATTAGTAAAGGTAGAGATTGATGAAATTGATCCTACTGACTACCCAGAAGAACTGGCCGGTAAAAAAATCAGATTAAGGATTGAAAAGGTGATGGAACTGATTTCTCTGGGCAGTGATTTACTTGAGAAAAGTAAACCCCTGCTTGAAGCGTCTTCTTATCTTCTGGGTGTTGATTCAGAAAGAAAATATTTAATTCTTTTTCAGAATGATAAGGAATTAAGACCAACTGGTGGCTTTATTACAGCTTATTCGATAGCCAAAGTAAAAAACGCTAAATTTGAAGCTGTTGAATCGAGTGATATTTATAATTTAGATTCCCACTATACCCCAAGCCTGACTGCGCCCGAGCCCTTAATTAAATATTTAAAAGGACCTTATATTTTATCCAGAAAGTACCGCTTAAGAGACATAAACTGGTCTCCTGATTTTGAAGAGTCAATGCGTCTTTTTACTCAAGAGGCAGAAAAAGTGGGGATCAAAAATGTTGATGGGGTGATTGGAGTTGACACTCAGCTTTTAGTGAATATTTTGAATGTAATCGGGCCGATCGGTGTGCCCGGGTATGGAGAATTTAGTACAAAGATAATTTCAGACTGTAATTGTCCGCAGGTTATTTATGAACTTGAAAGTTTTGCTGATATTGAAGGGCCTGTTGTTTGGAGTGAAAATGAACCTGGAAAGATTGTTTTTGCTCCACCCAATTACGATAATAGAAAAAAAATTATTGGTCCTTTAATGAATTCTGTTTTAGCAAACGCCCTTGGACAGCCAAAAGATAAAATCCCCCAATTAGCTGAGGCTATCTTGAGATCATTGATTGAAAAGCATGTGCTTTTTTATCTTACGGATGAAAAGGCTCAGGCGGCTGTCGAGAGCTTTGAGATAGCAGGAAAGTTAAAGGATAATTATCAGCACGATTTTCTTTTTATCAACGATGCAAATCTTGGAGGCAGAAAATCAAACCTCTATGTCAAAGAGGAGGTATTGCAGGAAGTAGAGATCGGAAAAGATGGATCGGTAGTTAAAACACTTACAATTACTTACAACAACCCAGAAAAATACGACGGCTGGTTGAATTCGCTGTTGCCTAATTGGGTAAGAATTTATGTTCCCAAAGGCAGCGAGCTGATTGAGTTTTCCGGAGTTGAGGATCGGGAAAATCCTTATGAGGAGTTGGGTAAAACTGTTTTTGCTGGTTTTTTTGAATTAAGACCACAGGGAATCGTAAAAGTCATTGCCAGATATAGATTGCCGTTTAAAGTTAGCCTGGTTTACAAACTTTATATTCAAAAACAGCCGGGAAAAGACGCTCCATCCTACTTAATTACGCTTGGTAAAAAGCAAGAGGAGTTTTTTTTAAGAATGGATGGAGAGCTAAAGATTAAAATTTAATTGTGAGGCACTATTCTTCTCAAGGAATTGTTTTAGCAAGACAAAATTTTTTCGAGGCAGACCGAATTTTGACTATTTTCAGCAAAGATTATGGAAAGGTTCGTCTTTTGGCAAGAGGCGTAAGAAAACCTGAGAGTAGGAAAAGAGGCCATATTGAGGTTTTTAATTATATTAAATTTTCGGTTGTCAGGGGAAGAAGTTTGGATATACTTTCTGAGGTTGAAACTATTGTCTCCTTTAATCTGCTACGCAATGATTTAAGAAAAATGTCGGTTTTTTATTTCTTGGCGGAGGCCATTACTCGATTAACTCGCGACGGGGAAAAAAACGAAAGGCTTTTAAATTTAATTCTTGTCTCCTTCAACAAAACTGTTAAAAGTAAAAATTTAAAAGGTCTAAGAAAAGATTTTATTTATCAATGTTTAGTAGTTTTAGGGTTTTGGCCAGAAGGGAGAAGAATGGAAGACCCGGACAAAGTCTTAAGAGACATTGCTGAGCGGGAAATGTTTTCAGCCCGGGTTGGGAAAGAAATTCTTATATAACCTCATTTTAATGTTAAAATCAAGCGTATGGTAGAGACTTTTAGGTGTCCTCATTGTGGGAAGCAGATAGAGATTGATGAAGTTCTTAGACATCAGGTTGAAGATACCCTCAGGAAAAAATTGGAAGCAAGAATTAAAACTGAGTTAAATAAAAAGACAAGTGAAGTGATTGAGGATTTGAGAAGGCAGTTGGTTGAGAGAGATAAAAAAGTTGATGAATTCAGGGAACAGGAATTAAGACTGCGTGCAGAAAGAAGAAAGATTGAGGATAGGGAAAAAGAGTTGAAGCTTGAGCTTCAAAGACAAATTGATCAGGAAAAGAAGAAACTGGAAGAGGAAGTTTTTAAACAGGCAGCAGAAGAACATCGGTTGAAAGATCTTGAGAAGGACAAGAAAATTTCTCAACTCCAGCTTCAACTGGAAGAGGCTTTGCGAAAATCAAAAATTGGTTCTCAGCAGCTTCAAGGAGAAGTCTTAGAACTTGATTTAGAGGAAACTTTGCGCACTTCATTTCCCAATGATGAATTAGAACCGGTGGGGAAAGGTGTCAAGGGAGCTGATATAAGGCAGATTGTAAAAAGTCCAAAAGGATACGTTTGTGGAGTTATTCTCTGGGAGGCGAAAAGAACTAAAGCCTGGAAAGACTTATGGATTAGCAAGTTAAAAGAGGATTTAAGGGGCGAAAAAGCCAATATTCCGGTAATTGTCACTTCCACCCTTCCCAAAGGAATCGAGAATGGTTTTGGTTTAAAAGACGGAGTTTGGATTGTCAATTTTTCTTTAATTATTCCTTTAGCCACTCTTTTGAGAAAAAATTTACTTGACATAGGTTTTCAAAAGGCTCTTTCAGTGCACAAGGGAGAGAAGAAGGATTATCTTTATGAATATGTAACTTCTCATGAGTTTAGACAACAGTTAGAGGCTTTAGTTGAGGTTTATAGAGAAATGCAGGAGCAGGTTGCTAAAGAAAGAATAGCTTTTGAACGGATGTGGAAAGCTCGTGAAGGACAGATTCGTCGTCTGGTAAATTCAACAGCTAACGTTGTTGGCAGTATTCAGGGGCGAATTGGTACATCAGCGCTTCAAATTAAGGGACTTGATTTACCCGAACTTGAAAGCGGCAAGGATTAATGAGTACCCTGAGGTGGCGTATCTAATCCACCCTGGGGGTGGATAGTGCTAAAAAGTACTGGTCCCGTACAAAACTTACAAAGTCAATTAAATTGGGTATATAATCAAGTCATTATGGATTTGATGGAGAAAATAACCTCTTTGGCCAAGCGGCGGGGATTTATTTTTCCTGGTAGTGAGATTTACGGAGGGATACAAGGTTTTTGGGATTATGGACCTTTGGGTGTTGAGCTGAAAAATAATATCAAGCATGAGTGGTGGAGAACAATGGTTTATAATCGGAATGATGTTGTCGGAATTGATGCTTCCATAATCATGAACCCCGAAGTTTGGAAGGCCTCGGGCCACTTAGATTCATTCACGGACCCCTTGGTTGAATGTAAGGTTTGCCACCAAAGAGTAAGAGCCGACAATAAGGAAGCAATTGAAGAACACAAAGAAAGTCATAAAGATGAAATAATAGAATGGACAGAATCAAAGTTGTTTAATTTGATGACAGAAGTGTTTCTTGGAGTAACAGAACCGAAACAAAAGGCTTATCTTCGCGGTGAGATTACTCAGGGTGTGTTTGTAAACTTCCAGAATATTGTTTATTCAACAAGAATAAAAATTCCTTTCGGTATTGCTCAAATAGGTAAAGCATTTAGAAATGAGATAACACCAGGCAACTTTACATTTAGAAGTAGGGAATTTGAACAGATGGAGTTGGAGTACTTTATCAAACCAGAAGAAAAAGAGGTAGAGAGGGTATTTGAATATTGGAAAGAGCAAAGAATGAATTGGTATGTTGGTCTGGGTATTAAAAAAGTGAATTTAAGATTTCGGGAACATGCTGTCAGTGAAAAAGCTCATTATGCCCGGAAAGCCGAAGATATAGAATATAAATCTTCTTTTGGCTGGAAAGAGTTTGAAGGGGTTCATTATCGGGGTGATTGGGATTTGTCACGCCATAAGCTAATCTATAAAGATCCTAAGACAGGAGAAGAGTATACACCTTGGGTAATTGAGACCTCGGGTGGAGTTGATAGAAGTCTACTTTTTTTCCTAATTGATGCTTATTCTGAAGATAAGGATAGGAAAATACTTAAGTTACATCCTAAACTTTCACCTTACAAATTGGCGGTTTTTCCTCTTTTGGCAAATAATAAAAAGCTTGTAGAAAAAGCAAGAAAAATTTTTGCTGAACTTCGCCGAAATTTTTATGTTGCTTGGGATGATCGGGGAAATATCGGTAAGCGTTATTTTTCTCAGGACGAGATTGGAACGCCATGGTGTGTGACTATCGATTTTCAGACTTTGGATGATAATACAGTCACGGTTCGTGATCGGGATACGACAAGACAGGAAAGAGTATCAGTTGACAATTTGGAAAACTACTTCCACAATAAACTTGTAGGTTGAGTGGAATTTAAAGATGAAAAAGTATCTACCTGTCTCTTTTTTTTTATTGGGAATAATTGTCCTTACGGGAACTTTTTTTATTCTTCGCAGTCGAAAAGGGAAAGAAGCTCAATTTGAAGAGGAAGAGAGTTTTCTTAAAGAGATTCCTTTTGAAAAGCGGCCATTTGTTTCTTTAATTCCTGAAAAAGACGGTCATTATCTAACTTTCTCGATTGAAAAGCTTGGACTAATTGATGCGGAGTCACTGGATTATGAACTACTGTATCAGGTTCCTGACGGAGCTTCCCAAGGTGTTCCCGGAACAGTGGATTTAAAGGGAAAGGATTCGTTTGAGGCAGATCTTTTATTGGGATCTGAGTCATCCGGTAAGTTTAGATATGATGAGGGTGTTGAAAGGGGAACTTTAACTTTACGTTTTAGAAACGCCAAGGGAAAACTCATTGCCAAATTTCAAACGGATTTTCATTTGCAGACCGGGATGGATAAATTAACTTCAATTGATAACAAATTTTCTTGCACTTTTGTTGATGCTCCTGGAGAACATTTTTGGCTGACTATGGGAACTTTTGGAGTTTTCCAGTTACCTCCTGGAAATGTCTCCGAAGGACCATATGGAGTGTTCAGATCTTCAGGAAGCAAAGATGTGCCTTCAGGGAAAGTAGCTTTGGGAGGGGAAAGTGTTTATCGTCTTGCCTCACAAGACTCGCAGTGGTTGAAACTTGAAAGCTCTTCTGACTATCCTTGCGAGGGGATATTTGTTGGCTTTACTCCATAATTAACTGTCTTTTTTAAAGAAACTTCAAATTATGCATTTTGAAATCTACCCCAGATATGGTGGCAAAAATTATTAACTGACCATATTGACACAGACGTGAAAAAGTATAAAAATGGTAAAAAGTGGTAAAAAGTGGTGATTATTAGTAATCACTGTTCTTAAAACTATCCTGCCCGATTAACGAACGTGCTTATCGGACAGTATTTGAGCAAATTAACAGATAAAGATAGAGTGTCTGTACCAAAAAAGTTAAGACGGGAATTGGGAGATGAGTTGATTGTTGCAAGATGGTACGAAAAATGTTTGGTTCTGGTTTCAAAAGATGCTTGGCAAAATTTGGTAAAGAGGCTTACTGGACCATCTTACTTAATCATATCGCCGGTTAGAGATCTGGACAGGTTTATTTTTGGCCAAGGGTTTGAAATAAAACTGGACAGGCAGGGCAGATTTATTATACCCAAGGTATTGCTTAATTATGCGAGCATAAAGTCAGAAGTTATCTTTGTAGGTTTAGGAGATAGAGTAGAAATTTGGGATAGCACTGAATGGGATACTTTAGAAAAAGCCATTGAAGAAAAAGCTTATGAGGCGCTTGAAAGAATTGCAGTTGGGAAAAAGAAGGTGGGTGATTAGTAAATGATTAAATTCAATAAAATTCAGATGGAAGAAAGGCTTAAGTCAATGATGGAATTTATCAATAGCGTTGAAGAAGAGAAAAAGAATCAAAATGGAAAACAGACTGAGAAGTCAAAATCTTCATGATCCTGTTATGGTTCGTGAAGTAGTTGAAGCGCTTAAGCTAAAGAAATTTGCACATTTAAAAGTACACCCCCTGATTATTGATGCCACCTTGGGATTGGGTGGGCATAGCGAGAAGATTATCCAAGAAGGTGGTTTTGTTTTAGGAATAGAGACAGATTGCGATTCTTTGAGGATTGCTGAAGAGAGGTTAAGGAAAGTATCTCGGTCTTTACCAGAGCTTACCTTAAACGATTCAGACGATGAACTGGTTCGTAGCTCTGCTACGAAGTATCCTTCGGCAAGTTCGTTCGCTCATTCATCCTCGCGTCTTGCCGCGAGGCATTCTCGAACGAATAAGATTTATCCGCTTTTTGCAAGGCTGCGCTTTGTGGCTATTCATGGTAATTTTAAAGACCTGGATAGTATTTTGGAAAAGTATGGTTTTAGAGAAGTTTACGGAATTCTTTTTGATCTTGGAGTTTCCAGTCATCAACTGGCCTCCGAGTCAAGAGGTTTTTCATTCAAAAATACTAAAGATGAGCTTGATATGAGGATGGATAAGAAAACTCAAAAGATTAGGGCATCCGATTTGCTTAACAGCCTAGATCAGAAAAAGTTGTTTCAACTTTTTAAGATCGTTTTGCCTGAAGGTAAAGCAAGGAATCTTGCGCGAATGGTTGCTGAGAAAAGAAAGGTAAAGAAATTTAAGGTAGTTTCAGATTTTTTGGAACTTTTCGCAAGCAAGAAGGGAGAAAAATTACATCCAGTTACACTTTCCATGCTTGCATTGAGGATTGTGGTAAATAGTGAACTTGAAAATTTGAAAGAAGCTTTGCCCAAAGCCTTAAAGGTTTTGAGGAAAGGGGGTTGCCTTATCGTGATTAGTTTTCACTCAGGGGAGGATAGAATCGTTAAAGAATTTTTTAAAGAAAGTGGAGGGAAAATTATTACCAGAAAACCAATATTAGCCTCAACTGAGGAAATGTTCAGAAACCCCAGATCAAGAAGCGCTAAAATGCGCGTTTTGGAAAAAATATGAGAGACAGACGTAAAAAGGTAATTTCTCAAAAGAAAAAGATCCTAGACAAAAAAAATATAAGCATCCTATTTTTGGGTTTGTTTATCATTTTTGAGCTAGTTTTGACAATAAAAGCTGTAACCTTAGGGACAACCCTTTCTTTGTATGAAAAGGAGGAGGAGAGGTTGTCAAGTGAAAATAAAAAACTTTCAAGAGAGTTGGTTCAGAAAACATCACTGGCAGAAGTAGAAGCTAAAGCGAAAGATTTGGGTTTTGAAAGATTAGAAAAAGTGATTTATTTGACTCCAGGAGATTCATTTGCAGGAAAACCATAATGTTTAAATGTCTATCCGTCTAAAACTTTATTCTTTTGCATTCTTTATAGCCTTCCTTGTGCTTGTAGTTAGACTGTTTTATTGGCAAATTTATAAGGGTAAAGAGTTATCCATTCAAGCAAGAAGTCAATATGAATCCAGCCATTCAATTGACGCGTTCAGAGGTGAAATTTTAGCCTCAGATGGAACCTGGCTTGCTGCAAGTTCTCAGGGGTGGTTAGTTTATGCGTCTTTGGATAAGATTGATGATGATCATAATAAAATTGCTGACCAGCTGAGCTTCCTTTTTGTCCAAGAAAAAGATGGGGAAAAAGCTGTATTGTCCGAGGCTGATAGATTAAAAGAACTTCTTTCTCGAGAGAATAGTGTTTGGGTTCCTCTTAAACACAGAGTAAATGATGAAGTCAAAATACAAATTGAGGCTTTAGGAATAAAGGGTATAGGTTTTGAGCCAGAAGAGATCAGGGATTATCCCGAAGGGTCAGTTGCGGCACATATATTAGGATTTGTGGGCAAGAACGCTCAAGGAGAAGACCTGGGTTATTTTGGACTTGAAGGCTATTATGATTTATCCTTGAGTGGAAGGCCTGGTTTTTTGTCTCGAGAAGCCGACGCGCGAGGCTCCCCAATTTTTATTGAAGATAGTAAAAAGGTCTCAGCCATCCAGGGAATAAGTTTATTAACTCATTTAGACAAAGCAATACAGATAACTTTGGAAAAAAAATTAAAAGAAGGGGTTGAAAAATATGGGGCCAAGTCGGGGACTGCTATAGTTATGAATCCTCAGGATGGTAGGGTTTTAGCAATGGGTTCGTACCCGGCATACGATCAGTCTTCCTATTGGGAGTACGGAGATGAGTTTTTCATTAATCCGGCGATTTCCTCATCCTTTGAACCTGGATCAATTTTTAAAGTGGTTGTCATGGCATCCGCGTTAGATAACGGTGTAGTTACACCAGAAACAAAGTGTGAAATATGTGGCGGTCCTTATAAAGTCGATAAATATTTAATTGAGACATGGAACAGGAAATACAATAAAGATTCAAATATGCAGGATGTCATTATAAATTCAGACAATGTGGGGATGGTATTTGTTGCCAATAAGCTGGGAAAGGAAAAGTTATACGATTACCTTAAATTATTTGGATTTGAAGATAAAACTGAGATTGATCTTCAGGGAGAGATTGCTCCTAAGTTAAGAGAAAAGAGTAGTTGGAGCGATGTGGATTTGGCAACAGCTGCGTTTGGTCAAGGCATTGCAACGACCCCGCTTCAAATGGTCCGAGCCGTCAGCGCGATAGCTAATAAAGGTATTTTAGTCAAACCCAACGTTGTTGATCAACTTATTGGAGAGAATTGGAAAGAAGATGTTAATCAGAAACATGAGCAAAGAGTAATTTCTGAAGGAACAGCAGCTCAGGTAACTGCCATGATGGTTGAAGCAGCCAAAAAAGGAGAATCGAAGTGGACACATCAGGCAGGTTTTAAGATTGCCGGTAAAACCGGTACTGCTCAGATTCCGATTTCAGGTCATTACGATGAGGAAAAAACAATTGCCTCATTTATTGGGTTTGCTCCCTATGACGATCCAAAATTTATTATGCTGGTTAGTTTACAAGAGCCTGAAAGCTCTCAGTGGGCCTCAGAAACAGCGGCGCCTTTGTGGTACGCTATTGCCAGGGATTTGTTTTTATATTTTGGAATTCAGCCTGAAAAATAGTATACTTATTTTGCCTGTGAATATCCGCGTAAAAGGAAAACAAAAACTTTCTGGAGAAGTATATCCTTCCGGTAGCAAAAATTCCATTGTCTTTCTTCTTCCAGCATCGCTAATGTTTAATCAAGAAGTGATTTTAAGAAATGTACCTGAGGTTTCAGATGTTGAAAGACTTCTTACGATAATGAAGAAGCTGGGAAGTAAAATTGAGTGGAATAGAAAGGAGAAAGAGATGAAGATTGATAATTCTGAACTATCTTTTAATAACATAAGTAAGGATGATCTTGGCAATATGCGCGGAACATCGCTTCTTTGGGGACCAATGCTTGCCAGATTTAGAAAGGTGAATTTTGATGAATTACCCGGAGGATGTACTTTAGGTTTTAGAACGCTATTTCCCCATTACGATGCTTTTAGGCACTTGGGAGTAAAAATTCAAGAAACCTCTCATGGAGTAAAAATGGATGCGACAAAGGCAAACGGAAGCGAATTTTGGCTTTCTGAAATGAGTCCAACTGCGACAGGAAACGCTCTTATGCTTGCTTCTAATCTCAAAGGTAAAACCAGGATAGTCGGGGCTGCCTCTGAGCCACAGGTTCAAGACCTTTGTAATTTTTTAAGTTCTGCTGGTGTAAAAATACAAGGGATTGGATCAAACGTTTTGGAGATAGAGGGTGTAGGAGAATTTTCCGGGGTTGACCACAGTCTTTTTAGTGATCACTACGAAATCGCAACTTTTCTGGCGATGGCTGCGGTAACAGGCGGGAGAATAAAAGTTCATCATGCGTTACCCTTTCTTTTTCATCAGATAAACGAAATTTTTTCAAAATTTAATATTAATATTTATTATAAAGGCGAGACAGCCATTCTTGAGGCAAATCAAAAGATTCAAATTAAATCTGAAGAGGAAGGCAGGCGCATTCTAACAATAAAAGCACAACCATGGCCGGCGCTGCCTGTTGACCTTTTACCGATTTTTATCCCAATTGCCCTTTCGGCTAAAAAAGGCCAAGCGTTGTTTCACAATTGGATGTACGAAGCTGGACTTTTTTGGACAAGCGAGCTTAACAAGCTGGGAGCAAATATCGTAATGTGCGACCCTCACAGAATAATTGTAATTGCGGGGCAAAAACTCACTAGTGCAACTTTAGAGGCACCGTACATAATCCGAGCAGTAGTTGCAATGGTAATGGCTGTGATGATTGCCGAAGGAGAATCATTAATTCTTAATGCGGATGCTCTGTATCGGGGGCACCCCCATTTTTCCGAAAACCTAAAGATGCTTGGAGCTGAAATCGAGGAAGTCGAATAATACTTCTATCTTTATGAGATTATCATATCTTCTTAAATCTCTTAGAAGTTTCCAGGTTTATGGATCCCAGAAAATCAGTATTCGTTCAATTGTTGATGATTCTCGAAAAGTTAAAAAGGGATATCTTTTCGTGGCTGTTAAAGGGGCGAATTATAATGGTCATGAGTTTGTAGATCAGGCTATAAAGGGAGGTGTGGTGGCAATTGTAGGAATGCTCAAACCCAAAACTGAGTGGTTAAAGAGAGTGACTTATGTTCGTGTTGATAATTCTAGAAAAGCTCTATCCTATCTTGCTTCAGCTTGGTATGATCACCCTTCTTCAAAGTTAAAAATAATAGGAGTTACCGGTACGGATGGGAAGACTACCACAGCCAGTCTTATCGATCATCTACTTTTGCAAGCGGGTAAAAAAGTTGGTTTAATAAGCACAATTGGAGCAAAAATTGGAAAAAAGAAATTTAACACCGGTTTACACGTAACCAATCCGGAACCTTTAGTTCTTCAGAGAATTTTTTCTGAAATGGTTAGACAGATGTGCGAATATGCAGTTGTCGAGGTGACTTCTCACGGACTGGATCAGGAAAGAGTTACGGGAGTTAATTTTGATACAGGGGTTTTGACAAATATTACTCACGAACACCTTGATTACCACAAAACTTTCGAAAGTTACCAAAAAGCAAAATCAAAACTTTTTGAAAGTGTTAACTACGCAGTCCTTAATGCCGATGACAACTGTTTTTTAAGTATCTCCCAAGGAATGAACGCCAATTCAAAAATTACCTCCTACGGATTGGCGGAAGGTAAAGGCGTAGATATACTGGCAAGAAACATTAAGTTTTCAGAGGGTGGGATGAGTTTTGATGTTTGTCTTTGGGATAAAACTTTTCAGATAAAAACAAAACTTTTAGGCGATTACAACGTCTCAAACATTTTAGCGTCAATGGCAGCAGCGCTTGGTTACGGTATTTCTATTGAGAGTATTCAGAAGGCAATAAAAACTTTTAAAGCACTACCCGGTAGACTTGAAAGAGTTAAGAGTAAAGCCGGTTTGGAAGTTTTTGTTGATTTTGCCCACACTCCCAATTCATTAGAGAAAGTTCTCACGCTTTTGAGAAGAAGGCTGGATTTCCAGAGCAAAAAAGGAAAGCTTATCGCAATTTTCGGTTGTGCTGGAGAACGCGATGTTGCTAAAAGACCACTGATGGGAGAGATTTCATCCCGTATTGCAGATATTTCTATCTTTACCAGCGAAGATCCGCGGCATGAGGATGTTAGTAGAATTATATCTGAAATAGTTAAAGGAGCAAAAAAAACAAAAGCAAAAGAAATTATGTTCAAAGACTACGATGGTTCGAATCATCGAAGGGGTAAAAAACATGTCTTTGTTAGAATACCTGAACGTGGGGAAGCAATAGCGTTTGTGATTAATAAAATTGCTCAAAAAGGCGACACGATTGTTATATGTGGAAAGGGGCATGAGAGAAGTATGGCTTACGATTCTGTCGAGCATCCTTGGTCGGATCATCAAGCTATAGAAACAATGAATTTGGATAAAAATTTGACCGCTGTCGTTCTGGCTGCTGGTCGAGGTATAAGAATGAAATCAGATCGACAAAAGGTAATAAATGAAATTGCCGGTAAACCGATGTTATCCTATACTCTTTCAACGCTTCGTCGGACAGGATTTGGAAGAATTATAATAGTTGTCGGATTTCAAAAAGATACTGTTAAAGATTATTTCGGGAATGGATGCGATTATGTATTCCAGCCAAGGTCTTTGGGTACAGGTGACGCATTAGCAAAAGCATTAAAAGTTATTCCTACCAATAGACAATCTTTAGTAGTTCTTAATGGTGATGATAGTGCTTTCTACAGACCTGAGACTTTATCTAGGATTATTGAGCTACATAAAAAAGAAAAATCCACTGTTACTTTTACAAGCCTTAAAATTTCTGATCCAACTGGTTTGGGCAGGGTTGTGAGAGACAGATCTTATAAATTTTTAAGAATTGTTGAGGAAAAAGAAGCTAAAAAAGAAGAAAAAAAGATTAAAGAGGTAAATTGCGGCCTTTATGTTTTCGATATTTCCTGGCTTAAAGGAAATGTTAGTAGGATAGAAAAAAGTGCAAGCGGGGAATATTATATTGTTGACTTAGTGAAAATTGCAGTTGGTCAGGGGAAAAAAGTGTGTGTTTTTAATCTTAAAGATCAGGATCAATGGATGGGAGTTAATACACCTGAGCAGTTGGCCTACGCTGACAAGAAAATGAGGAGAATTCTTACCCAGACAGTCATTTAAGCAAGATGAGGACAAAAAAGATTCATTTTATAGGTATTGGTGGGAGTGGTAATTCGGCAGTTTCCTTAATCGCAAAAAGGATTGGATTTGAAGTGAGCGGTTGTGATTTGGAAGCTAAAACAGCCTACATTTCCCAAGTCAGGAGAGAAATTGGAGAAGTATTTTTTGGGCATGATGAAAAACACCTTAAAAATGTGGATTTAGTTGTAGTTTCACCTGCAGTTTTATATAAAAAACCCCAACAGCCTGAGGTAAGAGAGGCTGAAAAGAAAGGAATTCTAGTTACCTGGGAAAAATTTTTAGGAGACTTTTTGCATAAAGGGAAAAAAGTAATTTGTGTTGCCGGGACACATGGAAAATCGACAACAACAGCTTTAGCAGGCCTTCTTTTAGAAAAAGCCTCTCTTGATCCTTCGGTTGTTATCGGCGCCCAAGTTAAAAAGTGGAGGGCCAATTATAGATTTGGCAAGGGAGAGTATTTTGTCACCGAGGCTGATGAATTTTATGATAATTTTTTTAACTATACCCCCCAGTTTATAGTTATAAATAATATTGAATTTGACCACCCGGATTATTTTTCCTCTGAAGAAAAGGTCATTGAAAGTTTCGCCAAGTTCGTAAAGAGGCTTAAGGGAGAAAAAATGTTGATTGTTAATGCTGACTCACCCGGTGTAAAAAAGCTCTTATCGACACTTCCTGGTAAGTTTCTCAAATCGCTTAGGATTTATGGTTACACTTTCAAGATGAAGAAATTTCGCCTCGTCAAATTAATAAAAATGACAATTAAAAGTAAAGACTGCAAAGGAACAACCTTTTTATTGGAATCGAAGGACCTAGACTTAAATAATATATATTATTTAAGTATTCCCGGAGAATATAATGTTGCAAATGCTGCGGGTGTTGTGATTTTGGCCAAGTTTATTGGGATAAATTCACAAGTTATTAAAAAGGCTCTTCGTTCTTTTAAGGGAGTCAGTAGAAGACTTGAGTTGATCGGAGAAAAGAGGGGCGTTAAACTATACGATGATTACGCCCATCATCCAACAGCAGTCAAACTTACAATTGAAGCCCTTCGCCAAAAACACCCAGGGAATCGTATCTGGGTTATTTACGAGCCACACTCCTTTTCAAGAACAAAAGCGCTCCTTAAAAAATATAAAGGAGTTTTTGCTGATTCAGATAAAGTAATAATAGGTCCAATATTTAAAGCAAGAGATAAGGAAAAGTTTGGCGTGAGTAGTCACTCGATTGTAAAAGTTTCGGGTCACAAGGATATAAAATTCATTCCCTCGCCAGTCCAAATTGCATATAGAGTTAAAAAAGAGGTTAAAAAAGGGGACGTTGTTATCGTGATGGGTGCAGGCTACAGCTACAAATGGGCAAGAGAGATTTTGGGATGTCTATAGGACAGATTTTGGCCAGATGCTGGATAACTAAGATCTATGAGTAACATTAAGAAATTAAAAGAGAAACTTGGGAGTAGAGCAAAATTAAACAAATCTCTAACTAGACACACGTTCTTAAAGATTGGCGGACCGGCTGATATTTTTTATGAAGCCAAGTCTGTCAACGATTTTAAAAAAGCCATTATTGAAGCAAGACAGCTAGACATACCTGTAACCATTCTTGGAGATGGAAGTAATGTTTTGATATCGGATTCTGGAATTAGAGGCTTAGTCTTAGTTGAGAGTTCAGACAAAATTGAAATTTTCGGTGAACCAAAGGTAGAAGCAAATTTTCAAAAGATTAAAAAGCCGGTCTATCGTTGGGAATCGGATGATAAGGTCGGAACTTTTAAATATGAATTTAAAGATTTAGATTATGATGAAAGTGATAAACCTCGTATTCGGGTGAGAATGGAAGGCGGAGTAAATCTCCCCAACGCTACGGATTTTTTGCTGGAAAGAGGGATAACCGGATTACAGTGGTATGCCGGGATTCCGGGAAAGATAGGTGGAGCTATTTTTAATAACATCCATGGCGGTACTCATTTTATAAGCGAAGTTATAGATACAGTAACTGTCCTTGACTTACAAGGTGGAACGCACACATTAAGTATTGAAGAGTTGGGGGTAGATTATGACAGAAGTCGCTTTCAAGAGACTGGAGAAATAATTCTTGACGCAACATTTCTGCTTTATAAAGGAGATGCTGAAAAAGCAAAATATATACATAATGAATGGGCTAAGAGAAAAAGTTTACAACCAAGAAATGCTCCTGGTTGTGCTTTTCATAATTTAACTCAAGGGCAGAAAGAAAAGCTTGGAATTCCAACAACAAGTATTGGTTTTGTAATAGAACATCTTTTAAAGATGACAGGATTTAAGATTGGTGATGCTACTATTTCAAAAGATCATCACAATTTCATTGTTAATGAAGGTAAAGCAACTGCAAAAGACTACCTTGCAGTTATGAAGATAATTTATAAGAAGGCCAAAAAAGAATTGGGCATAGAATTAGTGCCGGAAGTATTTTTACTGGGCTTTGAAGAAAAAGAGATTAAAGAATTCAGACATCCTCGTCAAATTGAGCTTCGTAAAAAAAGATTATACGAAATAAGAACTGTTTATAAAGATAGTAAAAAAATTTTTCCTATCCCCGGAATCTTCATGAGAAAACACGAGTACAAAGGAAAAAAAGTTGCAGTATTGGGATTTGGCTTAGAGGGAAAAGATGCTGTTGGTTTTTTACAAAAAAAGGGCGCTCATGTCACGGTTTATGATAAAAAGCCTAAAAATGAACTTGATCTCACTGGTGTTAAGAGTAGGAAAGTTGAGTTTGTATGCGGAGATAATTATATTGTCCGCGGATTAATAGAGTACGATGCAATAGTTCGTTCTCCAGGTGTTTACAGGTATTTACCGGAGATTATTGATGCTGAGAATAAAGGAGTTGGAATAACTTCGGCAGTGAAATTATTTTTTGATCTTTGTCCTAGCAAAATTATTGGTGTTACAGGAACAAAAGGCAAGGGGACGACGGCCACTTTAATTTATCAAATTCTTAAAAAAGCTAAGAAGGATGTGCACTTGGCAGGAAATATTGGTGCGCCAATGTTGAAATTGTTGCCAAAACTCAAACCCGAAAGTTGGGTAGTTTTAGAATTATCTTCTTTTCAGCTTATTGATATGACACAAAGCCCCCATATTGCTGTAGTTCTAAATATTACTGAGGATCATATGGACTGGCACAAAGATAGAAAAGAGTATATAGACGCAAAGAAAAATATTGTTAATTATCAAGAAAGATGTGATTATGCGGTTTTAAACTACGATTATTCTTGTTCAAAAAGTTTTTCAAGGCTATCTTGCGCGAAAGAGTATTACTTTAGTAAGAAAAAGAGGGTTAGTGGATGTTATGTGGAAAAAGGGAAGATTATTTTAAAAATAGATAATGCGGGATGTAAAATAGGCGGTACGAAGGATTTATTGTTACGAGGAGAACATAACTGGGAAAATGTTTGTGCTTCTGTTTGTGCCTCATATCTAGCTGGTGCAGATGTTGATTCAATTAAAAAAACTGTGTTTTCTTTTAAGGGATTGGAACACAGACTCGAGTTGGTTGGCAGAATTGCCGATGCATCTTTCTATAATGATTCGTTTTCAACAAACCCGCAAACAACAATTGCCGCGGTTGAGTCATTCGAGAAACCAATTACATTGATTTTAGGCGGGTTTGATAAGAAACTGAGTTACGAGGAAATGTGTAAGTTTTTAGCCGAAAAGGAAAATGTTAAGGTAATTGTGCTTATTGGACAAATAGGGCCTCTTCTTAAAAAGTGTCTGATGAAATTAGATTTTAAGGGAAAGCTGATAGATTTAGGTTTTAGTTCAATGAAAAAAATCATTAAAGTTGCTTATAAAAATACTTCTAAAGGTGGTATTATTCTTCTCTCACCTGCCGCTTCTTCGTTTGATATGTTTAAAGATTATAAAGATAGAGGTAATCAGTTTAAACAGGCTGTGAGTAGTTTTTCTATCTAGCACAAGTTTCAAAGACAGGTCTGCCTGTGGTAGACAGGCCTATCTTTGCAGACACCTCGGAGGTGGATGTTGCCAACTGACATTATCTCGGAGGAGTCCCTTCGGGTCACCATCCGAGGTGGTTATTCTCGAAGCAAAGATAACATCTTTTTTTAGAGATAATACTTCGCAACAAGTTTCGAGGAAGATGTTGTTAAGGGAAGTGTGAAACTTGTATCTAGTTTAAAATGAAGGATTTCAAGCAGAAAAATCTTCACAGACTGGATCCGGACTGCAAATATCCACCGCTTTGGGAAAGTATAAGTCGGCGGGAGAATGACCTTTCCGGCAACGTAGTT
>Ga0154976_133_pt2 | contig 65095 bp, 76 predicted proteins | sample RifCSPhighO2_01_FD_105944 | JGI IMG/M metagenome (GOLD analysis project Ga0154976, IMG submission 105944) | Candidatus Woesebacteria bacterium RIFCSPHIGHO2_01_FULL_38_10 | reverse complement strand
GGATGAGAGTAGTATTTACTGATTACGTCCCAAGTGAAGATTTACCGTATATAATTTCTGGTACGGAAGTTTTTACACTCCCTTCGCTATATGAAGGATTTGGAATACCTGTTATAGAAGCTATGGCGTGTGGAGTTCCAACTCTTGTGTCAAATGTTGGTAGTTTGCCAGAAGTTGTACAGGATGCCTCTGTTATTGTAGACCCTTTTAGTGTAGAAGAAATCGCAAATGGAATTGATACAGCCGTAAAAAAACGTAATGTACTTATTGATAAGGGTTTTCGAAGAATCAAGTACTTTGATTGGAAAGATAGTGCAAGAAAAACCCTGCGTATATTGGAGGAGGCTGCAAGAACTTAAAGAAAATTTACTTTTGATCATCTTTTTCATATGGAACATTGGAGTATTGAAAGTTTATTGAAAATTTTCAGAGTTTGTACTCCTAGTAATATTATTAGTTTATAATTTACGGACTTAAGTTGCTTCAAAAAAATTGGCCAGCATCCTTTACTACAACTAGAAAGAATTTTTCTATTTTTACCGATGAAGCACTTTGCCAGTTCCGTAAAACCACAGATTTCAACAGAAAGACCTAAACTTGATAATAATTGATTCAATCTCTTGCCAGATGCGAGCAATTTTCCATTTAGGTCATAGAAGGTTTTTCCTGACTTTCTCCAGCCATTTTCAGAAGGGGATCCCCCTATGATGAGTATTATCTTACCTTTGCCTGAACTGATTTGGTGAAGTTTGTTAGTAGGAAATTTGTTTGGTTCTTTACAAGAATGTTCATGTTGTAGGTTCATTTCTAATTTAGGATTTTTCTCGAGGAGTTGAACATATCAGCAATAATTTCCTCTAAAGGTACATGGATAATGTCAATATCATCTATTGGTAGTTTTTCTGTTATTTCAGCAATTATTTTTGGTTGTTCTTCAGCTTTTATTTCAATAGTATAAGATAGCGGTTTCTTATCAACAATTTTCCCGAACCTTTTGACCTTGAAGGACTTTACTTTTTCTGTGAAGATAAGCGTCAGATATTTCTTATTTTTGTATTTATAAAGAAGTTTGCTCATGGAGTCGTCAAAAATAATTGAGCCTTCGTTTACTACGATAACTCTGTCTGTTACTTTTTCTACATCGTCCATGTCGTGACTTGTTAAAAGAATGGTTACTTCAGAATTTCTTTGGATTTCTCTCAGAAAGTCTCTAATTTTTTGTTTTGAGATTATATCAAGGCCAATTGTTGGCTCGTCCAAAAATAAAACATCAGGGTTATGAATGATTGAACTAATTAGTTCCATTTTCATTCGTTCACCAAGAGACAATTTTCTAACCTGAGTGTTTAGGAGTTTTTCAACACTTAAGAGTTCTGACAACTCTTTGATTTTTAAATTAAATTTACTTTCACTAATGTTATAAATTCGTTTATTTAATTGGAAGCTTTGCATGGGTGTTAAATCCCATTCAAGCGAGGTTTTATTACCCATCACTAAACCAATTTTTTTAAGGAATTCTCTTTTTCTGTCAAAAGGAAAGAAGTCTAAAACGTTAATGTTTCCGGAGGTAGGATAAATAAGACCAGTCAGAACTTTCATGGTAGTTGTTTTTCCAGCTCCGTTTGGACCTAGGAGTGCTACAGATTCGCCTTTCTCAATTGAAAAAGAAATATTATTAACTGCCAGCACTTCTCCAAACGTTGGGTAAAAGGTATCCTTTAAGAAACCAGCTGTTTTTTTTACTTTATAAACCTTTGTTAGATTTTTAACATTTACTACCATGTTTTTATTCAAACTCGCCAAAGGCAAGGAGTGAACAAACTTGTTTATGATGATGCAGATGTATAAACTTTTAGAGCTTTATTCCAAGCAAATTGTCTTACCGTAAGCATTAATATTGTAACAGTTAAACCCCACAATAAGGTTGGTAAAGGTTCAGATTTACCAAGGATTACTGATGTAGAAAAACCTGTTGATATTAGGAATGGAAAAATAGTACTGAAAAAAAATTTGAAATCTTTTCCATAGCCTTCAAGAGGAATTATTTTCCCTACGTTGTATTCAAAATGTGAAGTAAATTCCACTATATTTCGGGATTCACCAACCCAAAACACAGGTAAGGTTGCCAAAAGATGAAAGGAAAGTGAACAAACTGTCCCCATGACTGAAATAATTATTCCTATTAGAAGTGGCAGAAAAGATATATTTAGTGCACTCCAGTTGATAGCAAGCGCAAGAAAAATTAATGGGGGAATACCATCCATAGCTACTCTAAACAATCTGATTCGTCTGAAAGTAATATAAAACAAGGAAGAAATTGGTTTTACTAAAACAAGGTCGAGATTTCCATTATTGACGTTTTCGACTAGGTCAATAAGATTCCCGTAGATAGTCCAGCTTAAATAATAAGTAGCTTGCGCCATAAGAAGGAATAAAAGCATCTCATTTTTTGTGTAACCTGCAACCAGATTAACATTTGAATATACTACATCGATAAATAAAATCATCGATAGCATATAGAAGAAAGTTGATAATACATGTGCCCATGTATTTGCCCAATAAGCAGTTTCCTGCTGGAAAGTATAAATTGTTATTGCCTTTATAAGCAGGATTTTATTGATAACTTTTTGTTTAAGTTCCAACAGCTTCATATTTTTTAATCGATTGGTTCCAAAATAGGTATGCGCCAACATTAAGTATTAGCATCCAAAAGATAATTACAAATAACTGAACAATGACCTCTTGGTTTAGCTGATTAGTCTTAAGAGCATTAACAGGTCCATATACCATTCCGGGAAAAGGCGTTAAAAGTATTAAATTCTTAAAGTTTTCAGGAAAAAGATAAATTGGAACCATTGCACCTGAAAGTAATCTCGACATATGGGAAATCGCATTCTTTACTCCGCTTGCGTCGACAAAGTGAAAGTACATTGTTCCTAAAATAATGTTGTAAGCCAATCCTGTAAAGAGAGCGGTAATAAAAAATACGAGAAATAAAGCTACTGATAAGGAGTTTTGAGGAGGATGAATTATTATTCCTGCAATTATGCTTACTATTGCCAAAATTACTCTCATGCCGTTTCTGCCTATTGCCGAAGCATACAATTGTGGAATTATACTTACAGGTTTAAGCAGGTAGTTACTGAATTTTCCCAGTTTTATTCTCCATCCAAGGTAGTCACCTAAAAATCCCCAGTGAGCCATTACAATTTCCTCTATCCCAGAAGCGAGAAGAAAATATGAGACTATTTCAGGCAGGGTTATCAATCCTGAAGTATTTTTAATAATGATAGACCAAAGAACAATTAGGAAAGCTGTATCTACTAATCTTTTTAAGACGGAGGTAAGTATTTCTAAGGGGTATGTCAAAAACCTTAAAAATTGGAATTTTGCTATCTCAAAATAAATCATATTTATAATGATATCTGTTTTTATTCAAATAATTAATAATATGTTCGATAAAACAGAAAAACTTAGTTCTTTTTGAAGTGTTGATTATAGATTAGGATACCTTTACGGAAGACTTAGGGGTTACGAAAGTGAAGATGATATTGTGCTGGGTTATTACGAAGGGAAATAATAAATAAGTAATTTAAGGTAATAACTCTTTTGGCTCAACTCTTAAAGCTTGACCCATTTTCTTTCCCCCCTTTCAGAAGTTGTCAGTATATTTTTAAAGAATACAATAAACTACAATATACTAAAGAATATTTCTAGGTAAAGTATTAGGGAATATTACTTTCAGGCGATCTTAGGGATTTTCTATTTTGTCTAATCAAAATTTGAGTAGAATATATATGGGGGATTATTTTCCATGATTAAAAAAATTTTTCGTTTCTTGGCTGAATATTTTGTATTTTTAGGAGGACTCCTTTTTATTTTTACAATGGGAGCAATTTATGCTTTTCTTCAGCCCGAGGGAACACTGGTAAATATCACTTTTTTAATAATTGTCGTTGGCTGGATAATATTTTTAATCAAATACTTCTGGGATTTAGTGGAGAAAGATAAAAAAGCTTAAGCGTGGTAAAATACTTCTCATGCGTTTGGTTGTCCAGAGAGTGAAAAAGGCGTTGGTTGAAGTGGATGGTAAGGTGATTGGGAAGATTGAAAAGGGTTTTTTTATTTTACTGGGGGTGGGAGAGGGTGATACGCAAGTTTTAGCTGAAAATCTAGCTGAGAAGATAGGGAGACTTCGGGTAATGGCGGATAAAAAAGGGAAGATGAATTTATCAATAAGGGATATTGATGAGTCGATACTTGTCGTTTCGCAATTTACTTTATATGCGGATACCTCCCAAGGAAATAGACCCTCTTTTATCCACGCAGCTGATCCAAAAATAGCGGAAGAACTTTACAACTTTTTTATTTTTAAATTAAAAGAGATTGGGGTCAGAGTTGAAAGCGGAGAGTTCGGAGGCTATATGAAAATTAAGGTAGAGCTTGATGGACCAGTAACAATAATACTGGATACGGACAAAGCCTTTTAATGAAAGGTGGAGATATATGGAGTTTTCAAGATATATAGTAATATTGATCGCGAAAGTCATACTTGTCTCTTTAACTTTGCCTTTTTTTTTACTTCTTATTTTTGCAGTCTTTCGTTTTGGTTATTTTATAGGTTTTAAACAAGGTCAAATTAATACTGAAAATTATTTTTTATCGTTAGCTGGAGAATCGGAAATTAATTGGGAAGAGGACAAATCTTCTTTAGAGAATTCTATTAAAGAGAAGATAGCTGCAACACCAACATCGGGATTTTCAACGAAAAAACCCAGTAATGTCGTCATTGCGAATTGGGGAGGACCTGAGCTTTGGCAAGAGGTAAACAAAAAAAGACAGGAGTTTGGTGTTAATTCTTTGGATCAAAGGGATGAACTATGTACAATTGCCTCAATTCGATTAAATGAACTTCTTGAGTTGGGAAAACTTGATGGTCATCAAGGTTTTAGCAATATGCAAAAAAGGCGGTCTGATTTGGAGTGGATATTTGAAAAGTATTCAACATTGGCTGAATTTTTGGCTTTTGGTGGTAGTACTCCCGGAGAAACTGTATCACTTTGGGAAAATACTTTAGGCCATAGAAAACTTTTGACCGGTGGCGAGTATGTTTGGGGTTGTATTTATGCCCAAAATACCTTTGCTGTTGCAATAACTGCTTTTTAATTTTAACTTTTGACATTTGAGTTTTGAGCTAATCTATAATGTTTCCTCTCAGAGATTCTCATAAAAGCCATAAGTATCCTTTAATAACAGTAATAGTAATATTGGTTAACGCATTTGTTTTTGGATTGGAACTTTTTGTACTTGATACGGAAGGGTTTATCAATTCTTACGCCTTAATTCCCGCTAATGTAGATTTTACAAATTACATAACGTTTACTCCATTTATCACAAGCCAGTTTTTGCATGCAGGGTTTTTACATATAATTTCCAATATGTGGTTTTTGAAAATATTCGGAGATAATGTGGAGGAGAGATTTGGGCATATTAAATATTTATTGATCTATCTTTTTTCCGGAGTTGTAGGAGGTTTGGCGCAATATTTACTTTCTCCGAATTCTGATATTCCAATGCTTGGGGCAAGCGGGGCTGTTGCTGGAATATTAGGTGCGTATTTAGTATTTTTCCCCAAACATCAGATTGAAACCTTAATTCCTTTTGGATTATTTAGTCGAATAGTTAATTTGCCAGCATCACTAATGCTTATTTATTGGTTTGCCACCCAAATATTTTCAGGAGTCGGATCGATTGCAATTGCTCAAATTGGCGGAGTTGCCTGGTTTGCCCATATTGGAGGTTTTGCGACCGGCTGGATAATAGCAAAATTCTCTAAAGGTGATATTGTCGGGATAGTAGATGAGGCTGAGGAAGGAAAAAGTTTAGATTATTGAATTGAGCTGTTTATGAGATTTTTTTGATAGTTCTTGAAGGTGATTGATTTTTTAAGGTTTAGTCAAAAAGTTAGGTTAGATAACCTTCTCTTTTTTCAAGAAATTTTCAAGCTTGTTTTTGGTTGTATATTGTCTTCCGATGGAAACGAAGAGGCGGTTAATATCAGTCCAGTATTTTTTCCGCAAGATTTTTTCTAATTCTTTTTCCGTAGTTTCAGGAGTTTTTGTGCTTACCCAACCCAAGATGTTGCTGATTCTGTGAACGTGTGTGTCAACGGCGATTGCCGGAATTCTAAAAGCATGGTTTAGAACTAAATTTGCAGTTTTTCTTCCAACGCCGGACAACTGCGTCAAACAATCTCTTGTTTTGGGGATTTTACCTTTGTATTTCTTGATTACTACTCTGGCCAGTCGTCTTAGGTGTTTTGCTTTGGTTTTATAAAAACCAACAGGATAGATCAACTGCTCGATTGTTTGTAGATTCAATTGCTGAAGTTTTCCAATATCTGGCGCCTTTTTAAATAGTCTCTTTGATGCTTCTAAAGTAACCTCATCTTTGGTTCTTGAAGAAAGAAGTGTTGATATGAGGGTTTTGTAGGCATTGTTATGGAATATTTCCAAAGGGATTCTTTGATAATGTTTTTTAAAGATTTTAAAAACTTCGGAGAAGTCTTTTTTCATTTGGAAAAGATTTCCTAATACAAGAGAACCCCTTAAAAGGGCTCTCTTGGGAGATTAAATAGAATTTATTCTTTTAAGCATTACCCTTAATTTTAAACATCCTGGTACCGCAAACTTCACAAACAGCTCTTGTGGCTTTTTTACCGTTTTTCATTGTCACATCTTCATGGTTTTTGCCTTCTCTTTTGGTTCTACACTTTACACAATACATAAATTTCGTTTCACCCCCTTCCCAAATGGTCTTCCAGTTTAAAAAACTCTTCTTTTAAAGAAGGCTAAGTAAACTGGAGCTCTTTCTTAGGGCAGTTGGACTAAAAAAACTGGTTTACTTATTCAAAGCTAAGTATAACACTATCTCCAAACTTACAATGATCGAAGCGAAGAACAGACTTTTATATATATCTTTTTTTACCGAGCCTGAAACGCTGGTTCTAGCCATATCTTTGGTTATTTTTTTAAGTTTTTTTGAATGAAAATCTTTGGATTTTTTATTTTTAAACTGCCTCTTGACATTAGCTTCGACTAAGTTTGCTCTAAGATTAGAGGGAAAACCTGGAATCTCAGTTTTCCAAGATGCTGAAAATTTATGTTTTGCCCATTTTTTTTGCTTTTTGGTTCTTCTTTTTGCCATATTTTTTTAGATTGAATTTGGAATTTTAGGCTGGAGTTTTACTTTTATATCTCCTTGACACTCTGATTTCAAGATGCAAAAATGTTTGAGGTTATTCTTTGATACTTTTATAAATGCGCGTAGGTCAGTATGCAGGTTAGCAAACTTGTTTTAGTTGGATTGGTTGTTTACCTTTTTTTATTAACAGTTTCGCTGTCGTGGGTTTTCCTTTTTTTTCTGAAATTTTCCAAAGGGGTTAAGAACGGGAATCTTATCAAAATACTAAATTCTGTGTTAAAAAGTTTTGACGAAAACTCAAAAAGTTTAAAGGCTTTTCAAAAAGGAATTGAAGTTATTAAGCAAGATAACCTTTTGCACATTCAGAAATTAGGATTGGTGCGTTTTAACCCATTTAATGAAATGGGTGGAGATCAAAGTTTTTCAATTGCACTTTTGAATGGAAAAGATAACGGTGTTGTAATTACTGGTTTGCATACGAGAGAGAGAACCAGGGTTTATGTAAGAGACATAAAAGGGGGGAAGAGTAAACATGAACTTTCCGATGAGGAAAAAAAGGCGTTAAAAATCGCCCAAAAGCGCTAGGTTTTATGGAAAAAGTAAAAAATCTAATTTTAGGAAAGAAGGCAATGTTAGTTCTAAGTTTTTTAGGTCTTTTTCTTTTATCCTTGGGTAGCTCTTGGGCGTTTTTTTCTTTCTTAAAGAAAGAACCTCTTGTTCCAAGGGAAGTTGAAAAAGGGCGGGCCCGAATTGATCCAAATTTGCCCAAGGATGAAGAATGTCCAATAAACGGTAAAATGTTTTCCAAACCTGAAAAGGTTATTTGGGAAGAAAGGCGACCAATAACTGCAGTTATCGAGAATCATTTGGATTCACGTTCCCAGTCTGGATTATCCAAGGCAGATCTTATCTATGAAGCAGTTGCCGAGGGCGGAATAACCAGGTTTCTGGCTGTTTATTATTGCGGAGCTTCGGCTGAAGATGTAAAAATTGCACCCATTAGAAGTATCCGAGTTTACTTTATTGATTGGGCCTCTGAGTTCGGTAACTACCCACTTCTTGTTCATTCAGGAGGAGCAAATAATATCTGTAATAATTGTCCTGGGGGAGTTAAATATAAGGGAGAGGTTGCTCCTGAAGTCGACGCCTTCAAAAGATTGGTCAAATTAGGCTGGAGGAGTGCAAATGGTAATGCAATGGATGCTGGTACTAATCTTGGCTATCCGGCGGTAAAAAGAGATCAATACCGTCTGGGTACAAAATCTGCCTGGGAACATTCGTTTGAAGGTTATACGGATAAAATTTTTGAGGAAGCTAAAAAGCGTGGTTTTGGCTATAAAGACAGTGAAGGAAATGCTTGGGATGAAAACTTTACGGTTTGGAAATTTATTGATGAAAAGCCAGTTCCAGCTCCTAATGCAACCGAGATATCTTTTAAGTTTTGGGATGGAATGGTTGATTATGATGTTGGTTGGAAATATGATTTGACAGGTAACCATTACTTAAGATTCAACGGAGGAAAAGAGCATCAGGATTTTGAGACAAAGATAGGATTAATTGCAAAAAATGTAGTAGTTCAATTCGTTAAAGAGAAAGGTCCTGTTGACAAAGAGAAGCACATGTTTTATACCACAGTAGGCGAAGGAAAAGCCCTTATATTCCAAAATGGAGATGTAATTGAGGGAATTTGGAAGAAGGATTTTCAAAGTTCAAGAACCAAGTTTTTTGATAAGAAAGGAAAGGAAATTGGTTTTATTAGAGGAGTGATTTGGATAGAAGCTATTCCTTTTGGAAGCGAAGTAGTATACTAAGATTTCCACTTCTGCTAAAGCCTGCCTAATCGATAGATGGCGGATCTTTCAGACATAATTACTTCAAAAGTAAGAGTTAAGATTTTGGAACTTTTTTTGTCGGACATCAATGAGATGTATCATGTTCGGGGAATAGTTAGGAAAACCAAAGAGGAGATAAACGCTGTAAGAAGGGAGCTTAACCGTCTTCATAAAGCAGGTATTCTAAAAAATGAAGCCAGGGGAAATAGACTTTACTATTGGATAAGAAAAGACTACTCCTTTTTTGGAGATTTGATAGCGATAGTTGCCAAGTCTAAAGGATTAGGTAAAGGAATTATTGAAAACAGTAAAAAAATAGGAAAAATAGTCTTTGTGATGTTTTCAGGAAAATTTGTGAGAGGAAAGCCAAGAAAAAAAGATGATGAAGTAGATATTCTGGTAGTTGGGGATGTGGTTTTGCCTGAACTTGCCACTCTGATCCGTCAGGAAGAGACATTAAGAGGTCAGGAAATAAACTATACTGTTATGAGTAGGGATGAATATGAGTTCAGGAAAAAAAGGCGAGACCCTTTCCTTTTGGGAATTCTTTCCCGCAGTCGGGTTATGATAATTGGCGATGAGGAAGAACTTGTAAGCTAAACTTCCTTCAGAGAATCCCAAAGATTTTTTTTGGGAGAAATTAGACCGAAATTTAAATTTATGTTTTTTTCCCCACTTAAAAAATTAATTTTGGTTTTGATTTTGGCTTTGGTGGCCGGATTTATAAGTCTGCCAAAAGAAATTCCCATCAAAGTAAATCTTCCTGGAATTTCTGTCAATAAGACTTTGACAAGACCTAATTTAAATGTAAAGATTGGCGGAATCTCTTTTAAAAAGAATTTTGATTTGGTTTTAGGACTTGATCTTGCAGGAGGATCACACCTGGCTTTTGAAGCAGATACTGGAAGTGTTGATGAGAGTAAGAAGAAAAAAGCTATTGAATCGGTAAGAAAGGTGATCGAAAAAAGAGTAAATCTTTTTGGAATTTCCGAACCCAATGTTTTAGTCTCTTCTTTTCAGGGTAAAGATAGGATTATTGTTGAACTTCCCGGAGTCAAGGAGGTAGAGAAAGCAATTGATCTTATTGGCAAAACTGCCCAGCTAACTTTTGCTGAAATTGGAGAAGAAGGTTCTGGAATTAACCCTACCGATTTAACTGGAGCTGATCTTAAGAGTGCTGATGTGACTTTTGATAGAACTACCGGAAAACCTTCCGTTTCTTTGGAATTTACTAATGAAGGTTCTGGTAAGTTTGCCAGGTTAACGGAAAAGAATGTTGGTAAACCAATTGCAATTCTTTTGGATGATAATCCTATATCGGCTCCGGTTGTTCAAGAAAAAATTATTGGAGGCTCGGCTCAAATTACAGGAAATTTTAGTTCAGATGAGGCAAAAAATCTGGCTATACAACTTAATGCTGGAGCTTTACCCGTATCTATCAGACTGGTTGAGCAAAGAACAGTTGGAGCTACATTAGGGGCGGAATCGATCAAAAAAAGTATCAATGCAGGTTTGATTGGGCTTTTTATGGTTTTGCTTTTTATGGTTTTTATATATGGAAAGTTGGGATTGATCGCGAATGTCGCCTTAATCACATTCGGGATTTTGACTCTGGCTTTGTATAAACTGATACCTATTGTTTTGACCTTACCTGGAATTTCGGGATTTTTGCTAAGTGTGGGAATGGCGGTGGATTCAAATATCTTAATTTTTGAGAGGCTTAAGGAGGAAATAAAAGAAAGAGATTTTCAGGACGCTTTGGAGTATTCGTTTGGCAGAGCTTGGGATTCGATAAGAGATGCAAATATTGCAACTTTGGTTGCAGCTTTTGTTTTGGCTAATCCCTTGGACTTTCCTTTTTTACATACATCAGGACCTGTCAGGGGTTTTGCCATAACGCTTGCATTGGGTATTGCGATTAGCCTTTTTACGGGAATCATTGTTAGTAGAAATTTATTGAGAGTATTCGTAAAAGAAAAAAAAGTGGCAAAGGACACGACGCGAAGAATTAATATTTAGTCGTATTTGTTACTTTGTCCTGCAGAATTGCACCTATGGATTGGATGCGCTACAAATTTATCTTTTTTACTCTTTCGGGGTTAATGATTGTATTGGGAATTCTTGGTCTTTTTAAGTGGGGATTAAAATTTGGAGTTGATTTTAAAGGTGGTTCTTTAATTGAGTATAAATTTGAAAAAGGGATTTCAACTGAAGGAATAGATAAAAAATTGGAAGAAGAGGGGTTAAAACTTAATTCTATTCAAGCATTAGGAGACAATAAATATCTTTTAAGGTTGGCATCTTTGGATAAGGAAGGTAAGGAAAAGCTTAAAAAAGTTCTTGAAAATCTATCTTATTCCGGGGTTGAGGAACTGCGTTTTGAGACAGTTGGCCCTTCGATAGGACCTGAACTTGTAAGAAAAACCATTTATGCAATCCTGATTGCCTCGGGAGTGATACTGGCTTGGGTGGCTTATCAATTTAAAAATTTGAAGTTTGGCATAAGTGCAATCCTAGCCATGTTTCATGATAGTTTTTTATTGATCGCAGGTTATTCTTTTTTAGGTCACTTTTATAATGTTGAGATCGACTTTCTTTTTGTTACCGCTCTTTTGACTACCTTATCCTTTTCTGTTCATGACACAATTGTTGTTTTTGATAGAATCCGGGAATCACAGAAAAAGTTTGATGACCGGTCCAAAAAGTCATCCAACTTGCTGAAAGATTCTTTTTCCAGACTTGCCAATCAGGCTGTAACTGAGACAATGGTTCGTTCTCTTAACAACTCTTTTACAATTCTCTTTATGCTCACATCTTTAATTCTTCTTGGTGGAGTAAGCATCAGGTGGTTTGCTGTTGCCCTTTTTCTGGGCACTATCCTGGGAACTTATTCTTCACCCTTTGTTGCAGTTCCACTTTTGGTCAGCTGGGATAAGGTTTTTAGGAAAAATCCTTCGAAAAAAAGTAAAACCGGTTGAGCATGGACCTTTTTGTTTCAGACATCCCTGCCTTTTTTCCAAATGAGTAAAAGAAAAAGCTTACTTCTTTTTTCCTTATTTTTGAACATGGTTTTTATCTTTGTTTTTGTGAGTAGACTGCAAAAACCTCTTGTTAGAGAGCTGTCGGATGTTAACATACTGCAATCTTCTCAAGAAAATTCGGCCTCGACTTCCGAGGTAATGGGTGAAAGGGTAGTAAATATAAATAATGGCAGCACGGCAAAAGTTATAAAAGTAATCGATGGTGATACGGTGGCTGTATTCTTGCAAGGACAATCTTTCTCTGGTCGAGAAGATGGCGAAACAGTTAGATACATAGGCATTGATGCGCCCGAGATATCGCAAGTTGAAAATTGTTTTTCTGAAGAGGCTAAAAGGAAAAATGAAGAGCTGGTTTTGGGTAGACAGGTGAGGCTCGAGAGAGATGTTTCGGAAAGGGATAGGTATGGGAGACTGCTGAGGTATGTGTATGTGAGTAAGAGTAACAGTAAGAGTAAGAGCGAGAATGAAGTATTTGTTAATGAATATTTGGTAAAAGAGGGATATGCGCTAGGTGCAACTTATCCACCTGATGTTAAATATCAACTATTGTTTAAAGAGGCAGAGAAAGAGGCAAGGGAGGAAAGACGCGGGTTATGGAGTAGTTGCCAAGAAGAAGTATCGGATGTATCAAAAGTGCCAAATGAAGACGATAATGTTACTGTGAACCAGTCCACGGATACTATTGAGTGTAGTTTGAATAAATATAACTGTAGTGATTTTAAAACTCAAGCTGAGGCGCAAGGTGTTTTTGAAACTTGCGGTGGGGTAGCTAATGACGTTCACAAACTCGACCGAGATGGTGATGGGAAAGTTTGCGAAAGCTTACCTTAATTAAGTCACCTAGAAGTAATTAGATGTGAGGTTTTGAAATGACCCCTAAGCGTTTTAAGAGTGCGTCCTTTTCGTTTTCAATTTTTTTCTCAACTACCTCCTTATAAAGTTTTTCTAGCACCTCTCCTACTTTCGGTCCTGGGGGAATTTTGAATGCCTCCATGACATCAAAGCCTGAGATTTTTAAATCATGAACTGTAAATGGTTGTTTTTGGACCTCAATTAGACGCTTTTTAAATTCTTCCAATCGCCATGAGGTTTCTCTTGCTCCTCCTCCTAATCTATCACCGACTCTTAAATCCAAGATGTCCAGAACGGTTTCTACTCCAACATTTCTTATAAAGCGTCTTAAGGCCGAATCTGTTTGGGTTTCATCAACCGAGAATTGATGCCAACGAACTAGTTTATAGAGTTTTTCACTTTGCTTTTTGGAAAACTTAAGTCTTGCTGCAATTCTTCTGGCTATCTTTGCACTGACCATTTCATGATTGTAGAAAGTGATAACACCGTTTTCCAACACTTTTTTCGTGTGCGGCTTTCCAATATCGTGTATAAGAGTCGCAAATCTTGTGATGGGATCGGGGTTTCTTTGGAGCACATGTTTTAAGGAAAGCATCAGGTGTGTTCCCACGTCGTGGATGTGGTGTCTTCCCGGCGACTTTTGATCTACCCCGAATGTTTGTTGCATTTCCGGCAAGATTTTTTCCATCAGACCAGTTTCTCGGAAAAGTGTCATTCCTTGGTAAGCGTGCGGAGAGGAAAGTATTTTAAGAAGTTCATCCCTGACTCTTTCTCTTGCAATTTTTGCGATTAAACTAACGTTTTTTTGGATTGCTGTAAGGGTTGCCGGCTGGATCTTAAAATTAAGTTCTGAGGCAATTCTTACTGCCCGCATCATACGAAGAGCATCCTCTGAGAATCGCTCGTTCGGATCACCAACTGCTCGGATGAGTTTATTATCAAGATCTTTCTTGCCGGCATAAAGATCTATTAATTCAACCTCTGCTTCGTTTTCGTTCCAAGCGTCTGCCCCACGGGAGTCCACTCCGCCTTTGCCGAGGCTTCGGCGGACAAGCCGGTCACCCGATGAGTGTTTTGCGGGTTTACTCTGAGCGAACGAAGTGAGTCGAAGGGCCATTGCATTAATCGTAAAATCTCGTCTTTTGAGATCTTCTTCCAAAGTTTTCCCCCATTCAACTTTGTCAGGCCGTCTGGCATCAGAATACCCATGTTCGGTTCTGAAGGTCGTAATTTCATAAGATCTTTCTCCCTCAACTTCGCTTGGAATTCCAACGGTTCCGAATTTATTGTCATAGAAGGAATCAGGAAATAATTTTTGGATAGTATCTGGCGTTGCATTTGTTGTAAAATCCCAATCATATACTAACTTTGCCATTAGAATGTCGCGAACTGCCCCGCCGACAATGTAGATTTCAACCCCTTTTTCTTCTAGATTTTTGATGATTTGTTTTACTTTTTTTGGTAAGTTTATTTTCATTTGTTACCATTATACTTTAAGCGTGAATAAAATGACTAATCAGGATGAAGCTCCACTGGCTTACGCCAGTGGTATCTTCTCCGCCCGCTTCGTCGGAGCAAAATCCGCCGAAGCGGAAAATGCTTCGCATTCATCCGCGAGCTTGACAGCTCGTAGGTTTTCTGCGAAGGCGGATAAAAAGTGGGAGATACTGGGTAAGTTCAAAGTTGGTAAGATAATTGACGTACTTTTGGAAAATAGAGGGTTAAAGGGAAAAAGGGAAAAAGAGGAGTTTTTTAACCCAGTTCATCCTGAAAAGATTTCAGTAAAAAGTTTAAGTATAAATCAAAAGGAAATCGAAGAGACTATAAGACGGATCAAGGACGCTATTAAGAGTGAAGAAGGCATTGTTATATATGGAGACTATGATGCTGATGGAATTTGTGCAACAGCAATACTTTGGGAATGTCTTTATTCTTTTAGCCGAAATGTTCTTCCTTATATCCCGGACAGGTTTTCTGAAGGATACGGTTTGAATGCAGATAGCATTCAAAAATTAAAAAGTAAAAATGAAAAATTAAAAGTTATAGTAACTGTTGATAATGGTATTGTCGCCCACGATGCGGTTGATGCTGCGAGTGAGCTGGGAATTGATGTGATAATAACTGATCATCATAAGAAGGGGAAAAAGCTTCCCAAAGCATATTCGATAATTCATACGGAAAAGATAAGTGGATCGGGAATTGCCTGGGTGTTGGCAAGAGAAATCAAAAGAAAAATAAAGATCACCAAAACTCCAAACCTCCAAACGGAAAATAATGAAAGTTTAGACCTTTGCGCCATAGGGACGATTGCCGATCAGTTACCCTTAATTGGCCCAAACAGGTCTTTAGTAAGATACGGTTTGGTAAGCTTAAATAAGACAAAGCGACCCGGGCTTATTGCACTGTTTCAGGAGTCGGGTTTGACTAGCCAAAAGGTGCGAAAGGTTCCGAACCTTAAAAAAATTGGGACATACGAAGTTAATTACATAATTGCTCCAAGAATTAATGCGATGGGGAGAATGGAGCATGCACTAGATTCTTTGAGACTTTTGTGTACCACAAATAAGAAAAGGGCATTTGAACTAGCTAAACTACTGGGTAAAACAAATGCTCAAAGACAGAAGATTTTGGACAAGGTGGTTTTGCATGCCAGAGAAAAGGCACGGGTGAAAAATTGGCAAGGGGCAATAGTTTTGGCGCATGAATCGTATCATGAGGGTGTTATCGGTTTGGCTGCCTCAAAACTGGTTGAGGAATTCTGGCGACCTGTGGTCGTGGTTTCACGCGGGGAAGGATTTTCCAAAGCATCGGCCAGATCCGTTCCGGGTTTTAACATAATTGAGAGTATCCGAAAATTGGATTCACTGATAGTCGGCGGAGGTGGTCATTCAATGGCCGCTGGATTTACGATAAAGACAGATAAAATTGAAGTTTTTGCTCAGGAATTTGATAAAATTTCATCATTATTACTGACTGATGAGCTTCTACAAAGGAAAGTAAGAATCGATACTGAGCTTGAATTTAGTAATATCGTTTGGGATTTGGCAGAAGCTTTGAAGGGTTTTGAGCCAACAGGAATAGGTAACCCAACACCGACATTTGTAACCAGAAGTGTTAACGTTTTAAATGCAAGAATGCTTGGGAAAGAGGGAAGTCATTTGAGACTTAGCCTTGAAAAGGACGGGAAAGTTTTTGCAGTAATTGGATTTGGACTCGGAGAGCTTTTTTCAAGGTTTTTGACTAGAAAAACTATAGATGTTGCTTATAATATTTTCGAGAATGACTGGAATGGCAGAAAAAATTTGGAACTTAGGATTAGAGATATAAAGTTTTTTTGAAAAAATCTTGGAAGTGTAGCAAAAGATAATTTTTCAATCTTATAGAAATATGATGAAGAGATCTTTGGAAAAGGAGTTTGAAAAGTTGATAGTCAAAATCAAAGGGTACAATGCCGACGAATTGGATGTTAAGTTTTTGAAAAAAGTCTGGAAATTTTCAAAACTAGCCCATAGTGGACAGAAACGCTTGTCCGGAGACCCTTATGTGTTGCATGAACTGGAAACTGCTAAAAATTTGGCAAATTGGAAGCTTGACATAAAGACGATTGCGGCAGGACTTTTACATGATGTTGTAGAGGATGGAGCGGCTACAAATGAAGATATTATTGACAATTTTGGTGAAGAAGTAACCGGATTGGTTAGCGGTGTCACAAAAGTCTCAAACGTCAAGTTGCGTGGAAAAAAGGAAGAAGAATTTGTTGAAAACCTAAGAAAGATGTTTTTGGCAATGGCAAAAGATCTAAGAGTTGTTTTGGTTAAACTTGCTGACAGGCTTCACAATATGCAGACGCTTTCGTATGTAGCAGAAGAAAAGCAGGAAAGAATAGCCAAGGAAACACTGGAAGTATTTGCTCCTCTTGTGGAAAGACTTGGAATGGGAGAAGTTAAGGCCGAACTTGATGATTTGGCATTCCCTTATGTTTATCCTGCCGAATACGAAAAAGTTAAAGAAAAGTCGCAAGTTCATTATAAAAAGGCAGATTTGCGGATTAAAAAAATGAAAAGGACTCTTCTTAAAAAATTGTCTGATCAGGCTATAAAAGCAAAAATTGATACTCGAAAAAAGCATTTGTATTCCCTATGGAAAAAATTAGAGAGGCCTGGGGTTAATTGGAATTTTGAGAGAATTTATGACATTGGTGCACTAAGGATTTTAGTTGATACAGTTTCCCAATGTTACGCCGCTTTAGGAATAGTCCATCAATGCTATAAACTGGTTCCTCACATAGGAGTTTCAGATTTTATTGCCCAGCCCAAACCAAACGGTTATCAGTCAATCCACACAATAGTCTTTAGCCCTGGGCAGAAAATTATTGAAGTGCAAATTAGAACTTATACTATGCATGAGCAAGCAGAATTTGGAATGGCTGCTCATTGGGCATATTCTCAAGCAAAGTCAAAAGGAGTAAAAGATGAACTATTGGCAAGGGGCATAAGTGTAGATAAAGATAAACTTGCCTGGGTAAAACAGTTAACAGAATGGCAAAAAGTGATTACCGACTCAGAAGAGTTTTTAAAAGCCGTTAAATTTGATACCTTGAGTAGGCGAATCTTTGTCTTTTCTCCAAAAGGTGATGTTTATGATTTGCCCTCTGGTGCTACTCCTATCGACTTTGCCTATGCAGTTCATACTGGTTTAGGCAAATATGTAAAGAGTGCAAAAGTTAATGAGAAAATTTCTCCTCTTAGTAAAAAACTTGAAAGCGGCGATGTAGTGGAGGTTATCAAGGGGAAAAGTCCGAAAAAGCCGAGCAGTCGCTGGCTTGATTTTGTGGTAACTTTGCAAGCCAAACACTCAATAGCAAAGCAATTGAGAAGATTAGACAGTTAAGTTTAAAGCTTTTTAGGATTATGAAAGTAATTGAATTTACAGGAACTCCCAAGTCAGGGAAATCTGCTTTAGTCAAAAGGCTTATTGATTATTTGGGAGAAGAAAAAGTTTCTCCGGTTTACGAAGGCTACAGAATGTGCCCTTTCAAGGATAAGAAAGGAGCTCATTTTGAACAGCAAATTTGGGTGATATTTTCAATTGTTAATAAAATCTTAGAGTTTAAGAACTCTGGCACTGAGAGTAAACCTGAATTTTTAATCCTAGATAGGGGACTTTGGGATCAGATTGTTTTTATAAATCTCCTTAAGGAGAAAGGTTTAATTACTGCAAGACAATATCGAGAGCTTTCTTTATTTTTGAAACCTTTTTTGTCACTTACAGATTTAATTTTTAGTTTTGAAACAGATCCGCAAATTTCTCAGCAAAGGCAAAAAGAAGAAGGCAAAAAACCCAGGTTTACTTTGAAGGATCTTACTTTAATGAATAAAATTGCGAAAGACCTTCTTCCTCCATCAACAATTCATTTAGACGGATCAAAGACAAAAGAGGAACTGCTTAGAGAAATTGTAAAAGAGGTTGGTTTGTAAGAGAGTGTCGGTCTATTCCGTCTCGGAAGTGGAAGCTCGCACTACTTTTCCTCTAATTAATTTTCCTGGTTTACCTTGTTCTCCTGGTTTAACCTGAGCTATTTGAAAAGAACCTTCGTGCCTAGCATGCGGTACACGGTCAACAAGAACTATACTTCCATCTGACATTAAATTGCGACCTACATCTAAAGTTACATTTTCGCCGTCCAATTCTGTTGTTAATTTTTTTGGAGGTTTTTCTGACATACGAGGGATATTATACAGAATTTCCCCTTGTGCTTGTCAAGAAGGAGTTAGTTAAAGTAGAATAGCGCTTAGGAAAGTAGGAAAGAAAGAATTTCACTTATGCAAAGAACTTTGGCAAGAAAGACGCTTAATAAAGTTGGCAGGAAGGTTTTGCTAAAAGGTTGGGTTGATACACTCCGGGATCATGGGAAAATCACCTTTATTGACCTTCGCGACAGATCAGGGATTGTTCAGTGTGTGGGCAGAGATTTGGCAAAAATGGCAAATGAGTCGGTTGTTGAGATAATCGGTGAAGTCAAAAAGCGTCCCGAAAACTTAGTAAACCCAAATTTGGAAACAGGTAAGGTTGAGGTTGAAATTGAAAGTTTAGTGACTCTCTCGCGAGCCGGAGAAGTTCCTTTTCCACTTGATTCAGACGGATTGGAGATTGAAGAAAGTACGCGTTTAAAATACAGATATTTGGATCTTCGCCGAACTCGAATGGCGAAGAATTTGAGGCTTCGCTCAAAAGCGGTTCAATTTATCCGAAACTGGCTGTTTGAACGTGATTTTGTTGAGATTGAAACTCCAATTTTGACCAAAACAACTCCGGAAGGAGCACGGGACTTTATCGTTCCTTCACGCTTGCAGCCGGGAAAATTTTATGCCCTCCCCCAGTCTCCCCAACAGTACAAACAACTTCTGATGGTAGCCGGATTTGAGAGATATTTCCAAATAGCCAGATGTTTTCGGGATGAGGATCCAAGAGCTGATCGAGCTTACGGAGAGTTTACCCAACTGGATCTTGAGATGAGTTTTGTGACTCAGGAGGATATTTTGGCACTCAGCGAGGAGCTTTTTACAAGTTTGGTCAAGAAAATATTTCCTGAGAAGAAAATTGCCAAAGTTCCCTGGCCAAGAATATCTCATAAAGAGGCTCTGGAAAAATATGGATCGGATAAACCTGACTTAAGAAAAGATGAAAATGATAAAGATGAACTTGCCTTTGCTTGGATTGTCAACTTTCCGCTTTTCAGTAAACAAGTAAAGGAAGATTTTTATCACGGATCAGGATCAGCCAAATTTGCTCCGTCACACCATATGTTTACAGCTCCCCATCCGGATGATGTCAGTTTACTTAATAAAGATCCTCTAAAAGTAAGAGGACTTCAGCATGATATGGTTTTAAATGGTTATGAAGTTGGAGGAGGAAGTGTAAGAATCCACCAGCCAGAAGTTCAAGCGAAGGTTTTTGGGCTTATTGGGTTTACTGACAAGCAAAAAGGAAAGTTTAAACACATGCTTGATGCTTTCAAATATGGTGTGCCGCCGCACGGCGGAATTGCTCCAGGGATTGACAGATTTTTAATGGCTGTAATGGGAGAGCCAAGTCTTCGGGAAGTTATTGCCTTTCCGATGACAGCCGGAGGGTTGACTTCGGTAATGAGTGCTCCCAATCAGGCAACTGAAGAGCAGCTTAAGGAGTTGGGAATAGAAGTATCAATTTCCCAAAAGTCTTAAATTGTTGATATACTTGTTTAACTCGAGTTTATGAATCTCGTTAAACAATTATGAACCCAAAATACTCTGGTTTGCAACTCTAAAAATAGTATTTTGGGTGTAGCGATTAATCTTTAGAAATCTCGGGCAATTACCTCCTGTTGTAATTTTTCCTTTTGGACTCTAAACTTTGAATTATTCTTAAAGGTCATCTTTCATGAAGTTCTTTTACCTTTTGATAACTACCTTTATCTTAATATCAACTTTCTCTCTGAAGCTGAGTGAATTTAAAAAAACTGATAAATCTTATAAGTTATCAACTCCGACAACCAAAGAGGGTCAAAGAAAAGTTTATTATGCTCAGGTTCCTTTTTTGAAAGAAAGTTTTGTCTTTCCGGAGTTATCTGCCCAATCGATTATGGCCAGCGATTTACCCTCAGGAAAAATTCTTTTCGATGCAAATTCAGACACTCCCCTTTTGCCAGCTTCAACAACCAAAATTGTTACTGCGTTGGTTTCAATGGACAAGTATCCAATGGAGAAAATTTTGACTGTGGGTAAAATAAATATCGAGGGGCAAAAAATGCACCTTGTTGAGGGGGAAAAAATTTCAGTTAAAAATCTTTTGTCTGGACTTTTAATTGCCAGTGCCAATGATGCAGCTGAGGTTTTGGCAGAAAATTATCCGGGAGGGAGGAATGCTTTTATTGAGGCAATGAATGACAAGGTGAAAAATTTGGAATTGACGAGTAGTTCTTTCAAAAACCCGACAGGTTTGGATGGAGATAATCATCTGACAACTGCAAGAGATCTTGTTTTTATATCGGCTGTTGCTATGCAGAGACCCTTTTTTAAAAAAACCGTTGCCAGCAAAAAGATGGTGGTAACAAGTGAAGATGGTAAGGTTGTCCATGGCTTAAGGAATCTCAATGAGCTTGTGGGTGAAGTGGAAGGAGTTTTGGGAGTAAAAACCGGTTGGACTGAAAATGCCAGAGAAAATCTGGTTACTTATGTTGAGAGGGGTGACAGGAAAATAATGATTGCGGTTCTGGGGAGTGAGGATAGATTTGGGGAAACAAGAAAACTTATTGACTGGATTTTTAAAAATTATGAGTGGAAGAGAGTAAGGAAAGATGAGTGAGAATACTTACTTTTTGGCTAAATATTCCTCAGTTACAGCCGGAACAAAGGCATAAAAATCGTTATCTCCTTGAAAAACTACAACTGGTTGAAAATACTCTGTATATAGACCTGCATCAAAGTAAGCAAGATGAACATTTCTAATTGCTATCTTTTCAGATTTGTTTTCGCCTAAGTTAGCAATATAGGCTTTGCCAGAATTTAATTCCTGCCAGGCTAGTTCAGCCGTTTTTAAAGGGTAGGTGGATGATTGTTTTTCATCTCTGGGATAATGATGATATTCAGCGGCGATTATTTCTCCTTTAGATCCGGCGAAGAGAAACCAAACATTTGCTTCTGGCATGTCAGGTGTGACAGAAGGAATATCCTTTTTACTGCCCAAATTTTTTCTAAATAAATTTATTTTGACCAAATTCGACTCAGAAAGAGAGCTTACCGAAACAAAATTTTCGCCTTCGGCTTTTAAAAGTTTTCGGGTTACAATGCTTTCTTTTAAATCCGTATCAAGATAACCAGCTTTGGAGAGCAAAGACATAGCTTTTTTCTCCAGAGATTCTGGAGACGGTGGCACTCCCTCGGTGATTCTTGGGTTGGATCGGAGATCATAATTTATGGAAAAAATTCCAGTAATGATGTTCATGGTTAAATTGGAAGGAGTTCTTGCTTTGGGAAAAAGATAAACGTTTTGGACATTTTCAATAATAAGTTTTCCTTCTGAACTGAATCCCAGAGCACTTGCCTTATGTTTTGCTTGTTCTAGTGCCTGAATGTTGGTGGCTGTTGGAGGCATGAAATAAACCTCAACTTGTTGAGGAAATTCAGGTAAACGACCTGAGGTGGTTTCAAGGCTATAACTTAAGTTTTCAGGTTGGTTTTTAGGAGGAAAGGGAATGGAAGGAAGTTTTCCAAAGGAGACTGTGGGTTTGGGTGGTTTGGGTGGGAAAAGGCGCTTATAGACAGAAACACCGCCTTTAAAGGCAAGTCTGGCAACAACAATAATGATGATCAGAAGAACTGTGTACTTTATAGCCTTTCGTGAGACAATCGCTGTTTCGGTTAAAGAAGCCATAGCAAAATAATTATATACCCATCTTACTTGAATTCGCTACAAGCATGTAAACTGTTCGTAAAATGGCAAATGATAAAAGAGTCCTTTGGTGGTAAAATTTAGTTGAAGATGTCAAAAGTAAAAACCCGCTTTGCGCCTTCTCCGACAGGATTGCTCCACATAGGAGGATTGCGAACCGCTATCTATTCATATGCCTTAGCAAAAAAAAGTGGTGGGAAATTTGTCTTAAGAATAGAAGATACCGACCAAAAAAGGCTGGTTACGGGATCGGTTGAAAACCTCAAAAACTCTTTAATCAAATCTGGTTTGAAATGGGATGAATATTATGTTCAAACTGAAAGGGCAAAACAAGGAATATACCTTAAAGAAGCTAAAAGATTGATTGAGTCAGGTAATGCTTTTTACTGCAGATGTAAACCCAAGAATCCGAAAAGCGAAGGCTATTCAAATATTCTTCGTGATCCGTGTAGAAGTAAAGACTATGAGACTGGAGCTATTAAGTTGAAAGTTCCTGACAATGAAGTTCTCGGTTATCACGATTTTATTATTAATAAAGAGATTTTTTGGAAAACCGATTTGGTCGCCGATACGACATTATTGAAGTCAGAGGAATTTAGCAATCTTCCGACTTATCATTTAGCAGTTGTTGTAGATGATCACGCTATGGGAATTACGCACGTACTCCGCGGGCACGATTGGATGCCGTCAACTCCGATACACCTTCTGGTTTATAAATATCTTGGTTATAAAAGGCCTGAGGTTGGACACTTAACAGACATATTAGACCCTGATGGAGGAAAATTGTCTAAAAGAAAAGGGAGCGTCTCGTGTGAAGTGATGATTGGCGATGGCTATTTACCTGAGGCGATTCTTAATTATGTTATTCTTTTAGGTTGGGCCCCAAAGGATAATAGGGAAATTTTTAGCCTTGGGGAATTTGTAAAGATTTTTGATCCCAGAGGTTTTCAGAAGTCCAATCCAATTTTTGATAGAGCAAAACTTGATTGGTTTAACGGATACTATATAAGACAGAAAACCGATAAAGAGTTGGCGAAACTTTTTCTGGAATTTCTACCTAAAAATGTGGATTATAAAACACTTTTGAGAATTACTCCTCTTGTCAAAGAAAGATTGACGAAAGTTTCAGAGATAGGGACGCTTGCAGGCTTTTTCTTTGAAAAACCTAAAGTTAAGCAGAAATTATTAGGAAAAAATGCTTCAGTCCATTTAAAGGAGGCAATTACGATTTTGAAAAAACTGAGGGAGTGGAATTTAGACCAGATTAATAGTGTTTTGACGGGTTTGATTAAGGATAAAGGTTTTGAAACAGGAAGTTTTTTTATGGATTTGAGGGTTGCTATAACCGGAAGTAGGGTAACTCCTCCTATAAATGAATCAATTGTGATTTTGGGGAAACTTAAAACTTTAAGAAGGCTCAAATTTGTTTTACAACCTTAAATTTCTGTAATGTCTGCCCGAAAAAAAACAAAAAGAAAGTTGACAGCTGAGACGGTTCGTCAAAAACTGAAACTTAAACACCTTGAAGCTAGACGAAGGCTTTCCCAAATTCATCCCCATGTTGAAAAGTTTTTTAAAAGTAAAGGAATTGATCCTGGAAAAGTAAGACAACACTCGGCAAGAATTCTAGGAGCAGGAGCAATTGCAGGGACACTTCTTCTGAACCCTCCAACCAACATTAAGTCTCTCCTTCCTCCACATGAACTCTTTGAAAAATTCAAAGCCCAGAAAAAAATTTCTGAGAGGGGACAGAATGAAGGTTTAATCGTTCAAATACTAAAATCCCTTCTGCCTGAGAGGCCAAGACCTTTAACATATCAAGAAGAAAAGTTCCTAGAACAAGTTTTCCAAAATATAATTGGAGTTAAGTCAAAAGCGAGTTTAGAAGGAGAACACTTAAATACCACTTATGGTTATATTGGAGCTGAGCAGCATTTAAGACGTTTTCCCGGAGATAGTCTTTATGAACATGGAAAAGAGATATTAGAGGAAGGAATGGCGCCAGGTCTTGGAGCCTGGGGGTATTTTGCTTTTTTAAAAGAAGATCTCACGAGGGATTTGATTGATATAGAAAAATGGTATGCGGTAGTGCAAACACTTTATCTGCCTGACTGGAATATAAGAACCAGATATTTAAGAGACTGGTACAAGTATAGAAAAGTTTTAATTGTAGATACCCTAAATGGAAAGGTAGTTGTTGCCGCCGTTGCCGATTCAGGCCCAGCTGCCTGGACTGGAAAGCACTTTGGTGGCAGTCCGGAAGTGATGGATTATTTGGGGGGACCGACGTATAAAAAAGGGCTAGTTGTACTTTTTTTTGTAGATGATCCGGAAAATAAAATTTCCTTAGGACCTATCGAGTATAATGAAAATATCGTGCCTAAGTTGAATAACTAGTATGTCGAAGCTTTTTTACGATCATTTAATAACTTTGGATAATCTTGAAAGGGAGATAAGTAAAATTACAGAAACCCCTGAAGAAAAAGAAGAAATTTGGCAGATTATTGACGAGATGGTTCATCATAGAGTATTGGGGTGTATTTTAGATAGACTACCCAAAGAACATCATCATCAATTTTTATCTCTGTTTTATGAATGTCCATATGATGAAAAGATTCTCCAATTTATTGAAGAATTGGTTGAAGATGATATCGAAGATTTAATAAAAAAGGAAACTAAAGTTTTTTCCCAAGAGATTCTTCAGGAGATCTTCAGAAAAGGTTGACAATGCAAAATGAATATAAAGGTTTAATTTTTACTAAGCATGCTATTAAACGCATGCGCGAGCGGGGAATAAAACAAGGCGATGTTTGGGCAACTTGGAGGTTTCCCGATAAATCAAGATATGAAAGTTTGAAAGGGGTTTGGGTTTATCAGCGTACTTTTGCAAATCAAGAGATAGAAGTTGTAGTAAAGAAGAACGATAAGGGAAAATGGCTCATTCTTTCGGTCTGGTTGGAAAAACCTCTGAAGAGAAAGGTTGTTAAAAAAGTTTCTTTAGTTAGACAAATACTGAAATTATTAAAAAAATCACCCTTCGGGTGTTATATGCGTACACAACTCTCTTTACTTTAATTAATCCAATATTAGATGTTTTATTTTATTTAATTTTCTTTGATAATCCAACTGATTTTCTAAAAACTGCCAATATTTTTCAGGAGAACCAATTAATTTTAAGATCGGTTCAATTTTTATCATGTTATTTTGGATATTGTTCATATAAAAAGGTAGTGAAGTAATATTTAAATTTTTCAGATTATCTAAAGACATTTCAAAAGAAGTCGCAGGGTTTAAGTGAATATATCTTGACACATGCAAAAATTCCTCATCTTTTGAAAGATGTTTTGCCTTAAATGGTCGTTGGAATAAAGGACCAGGTCTTTTATTTCAAATATTAAAAAACTTAGCAAATCCATTTTGAAAATTTGATATGAATTTCCTCACTCCGCTATCTTCAAGCTGTTTAACCAGCAAGTGATAATGATTGGGCATACCGCTCTAGTACCTGATTATTCTGTAGGCAATTTCACACTTCAAACCATAATGGACTTTTCTTGTCTTTGGGTTTACTACGATTGTAGTAATTAAATGTTATCTCATCGTCTTTTTTAATATCATTTAAGGCAATAAAATCAATTATCATATCTTTTTGTTTTGTCTTGAATCTTGCGTTTGGTTTATAAGTATGGTTATATATTGATCCAAAACCCAAGGCAATTGCTAAACGTTGCTTATTTTTTCCGAAATAAAAGAAATAAGTAACAAGAATACTTTCTCTTAAATTAGACGTATCGTATTTTGGAACTTCAATAACAGGGCATCTTTCAATTATTTCGTCTTTTTTAATATCACGTCTGGCAAAAACCCCTCGGCCCGCATTAAGAATTCTTGATTTACTGATATATACGTTGTTTGAAGCGAGAATATTTTTCATGATGTGATTATAACAAAGATGTTGTTGTCTTTGGGAGGGTGAGCTGAGTATCTCGGTTCAGACCCATTCGAGCCCATAACCAGTTACTCCAAGTGTATTCTGCCCTCTTTGACTACTTGGGTAAGGTTCGAAATGAAAGGGCTATCTTAATCGGCGATTTTAACATCGCTCACAAAGAGGTTGACTTAGCAAGACCGAAGCAAAACAAAAACAATATAATGTTCACGCCAGAAGAGAGAAAAGAAATAGACAGGTTGATAGAGTTGGGTTTTGTTGACACTTTTAGACAGTTTCATCAAGAAAGTGGCAATTACACCTGGCTGTTATATTTTCCCCACGCCCGAGAACGAGGTCTGGGCTGGAGAATAGATTATGCTTTTGTCTCCCGAAAAATTAAGCCCAAATTAACAAGTGCGTCTATTTTTTCAGAAGTGAGGGGTTCAGATCATTGTCCGATAGGAGTAGAGTTTGAAGAATCGTTTTAATTTTTCGCTAATCCTTTTTTCTTCATAATCATAAGGACATAGCCATCATTATCTTGGTTTTTAGAATTCAGGCCTAATTTTTGGGCAAAGTTAGCAACTTCATCATAAGTTGCGTCTCTTCCGCCGAAATCTTTCATTGCCTCTATTTCAACAAAATACCCCAGTCCTTTCACAATATCCAAATCGATTTCAAATCTGTCCTCAAATTCGTAACTTTCTCTTTGTTTGTCGATTGTCAAAAAATTGTCAAAGTTTAAAACTGAGAAAATTTTCTCAAGTTGTCCCGTATCATCTATCTTGCTTTCGTATTCGTCAGCATGGGTTTTCCAACCTTTTTCATTAAAGTAAACCTTTTTGTATGTTATAGCACCACCGCCACCCTTTACCCTTATTCTGAGGTATTCTTCGGGGTGTTTAAGCTCTAAGAAGTCTCTATGGGGAGAATTAGTATTTGTCCATTTCCTGTGAGCTACCGATAAACTTAGCGTGTTCTTTAAGGTATTGCTTAACCTTCCCAAAAGTTCTTTTGTCAGTTGATATTTTTATTTCTATTTCAACGTCATCCTTAGCCATAGTTTTTGATTTATATTAAATTAAACCATCTCAAGTTCTCTAAACCATTCAAGCCAGACAGGTTCGATTCCAGGAGATTGTTTCCACTCTTCTTCAGGAATTTCTCCAGCTAAATATCTTTCAGTTTTTTGGGCAAGTGATTTTATTTGATCGAGACTAAACCATCCAGCTTGCTTTGTTTCGTCTTCACTCCGTTTTATATCTCTATCCGCATCAACCTGGTATATTTTCCAGTAATGCCAAGAGCCACCTTCCCGCCTGCAAGAATTGTCCTTTCTCCCTTCCAAAAGAAGTTTTATGTCTTTCGGGGATAATCCTACTTCCTCCTCAACTTCTTCTTTGGCTGCATTTTCAAAAGAACCTTTATTGTCTACATGTCCAGCAAGGAGGGGCAAATCCAAAAGGAGGCTTCTTGCGCTCGATAAGAAGTGTCTCTTCTCCTCTTTTGATTATCATACCAACGCTGGTATGGTCACATTCTTTACCCATTTTTAATTTTATTTAAATCTCCTCTAAGTGATATAGGTTGCATAGCAATAAGTTCCTGATAAAAGATAGGAAGACTGTCTGGAAGATCATTTAGCGTGTAAATCTTCTTATTCAGAATGTAGGCAAAGCCCATTTCGAGAAAGCTATTACCACCGATGTAATTTTTTATTCCGTTTTTACTCTTGTTTATAACTAAAATGGCATCACCGTCTTTTATTTCGTTATAATGCTTTTTTATAAGATCGTTATCGATCTTCCTCTTTGCTCCCTCAACCGTTCCCCATCCATTTGCAAGTTTCTTTAATTTTCCTTTGCAGTATTCATCTGTGCCTTCGGGGAGAACAACTCGATAGCCTTTCTCCTCCAGAAGACATTTAGCATTAAGCATATCCTGTGCAAAAGCCATTGAGCCACAAATTACGATTTTCATTTTAGTTTATTTATAAGTTCTTTTGGTGTTTTAACTACCTCACGGAACAGAGTTAGTCTGCAAAGTTCTTCATCTTTATCCGATAGGGCGTAAATTGGCTTCCCAAGAGCAACAGCATACCCAAGCTCAAGGCAGTGCTTACACCAGCATAACCATCTTTGTTGTAGACAAACACAACATCAGCCATCCTGATTTTATAAAAATGGTTGTGAGTAAGACCCAAAGCAACGAACTTTTTATATTGGAGTGATAGTTTATCCCACTCGTCTTTACCTTCATGGAGATAGGGCGAAAAGACAACAATTCCTGCTTTAATCAGTTTGCTTCCAAACTCTCTTATTTCTTTTTTAAACCTTCTGCTACCGCAAATTACAACAGTTTTCATTCTTTTTATTTTACCAAAACAAGTATAACTCTTTTTGGTCAAAAATTGTATAATTATGTTGAGGTATGCCGAAGAATAAGACGACTTTACCAAAACTGTTAACTATCCGCCAAGCAGCTGAAGTGCTGAATGTCCATGTGGAGACATTGAGACGGTGGGGTAAAAGCGGAAAACTGAAAGCCATTCGGGTCAACGAGCGTGGCGATAGGCGTTATGACCCAAGAGATTTGGAGAATCTATTAAAGAAAAATAAATATGACTGACTATACAAACACAGATAAATATCAGCTTAAAGAGGCTAAATTCTTTAAGTGCGACTTACATTGTCATACTTGCCTTGATGCTCGTTGGAAGGGAAAGAAAATAAGTAAAGACTATACAAAAGAAGATTTTGCGAAAGAATTTGTTGCTTTTTGCAGGAGGCAGAAACTTGATGCTATTGCGCTTACAGATCACAACTTTGTTAATGACCCCAAAGACTCTGTGCTGGAAAGCCTTTGCACAGAAGCAAAAAAACTGGAACAAGAAGGTTATGAATTAACAATTTTCCCAGGTTTTGAACTCACAACATATGAGGGTAAAACAGGTATTCAACTCCATTGTATTCTTCCCGCTGACACCAGCACTTCGACCGCAAGTGAAATCCTGGCGTCTGCCTGTAAACTTGAAGCAAGTAATAGGTTTGACGGTGATGATCCTAAGGCAAGATATCAACCCAGATGAAAACAATGGACGTAAGGGACTACGCAAGGAACATCTTAAGTAATGGAGATATTGAGAGAAAACGACAACTAATTCAGCTTTTCAGCGAACAGCTCTATCTTCACGACCGTAAGGTCGTATCTTCGAGAGTAAAAAAGGCCGCTGAATAACAAGGGTACGGTCCGAGACTCCTAATAAGAAAGTGGACATTTAGCAAGCCAAATCGACCCATTTGAGAGCTTACGGTCGCTTAGCGTCCAGTCTTGCTGGACAAATGGAACGATTTTAGGTCAGCAAACTGGTTAGACATCCTGGAATTTCCAGAAACAACACTTAAATCTACCCAGCAGCTTTTAGCCGTAACCTAAAACTTTTTGTAGCAACACCTTAATCCTTGCCCGCTATTCCAAAGACTTCCATGTTTCCCAATCGATCTCTCTTCCAGGGTAGGCAACTTTCTTAAAAGGCCACTTTTCTGCAATCCAGTTTTTAACTGTTTCGTATAAAATGGGATCTAAGCCCTCATCGTATGCACTTTTTCTAACCCACATATAAACTTCAGCATCAAAGCCAGATTTTGTCGGAGGAAAAATATAGACACAGCCCAAACATTGACTTTCACCTGGGTTCATAACCGTATAAGCGAAGGATGAGCGTGTTTGGAACTCTTTATGATGCCAGCCTAAATCAATCAAGTCTTGCTCAAATGTCAAATCTTTTGAAGGCCATTTAGAGCGAACACCGAATATGCCCTGGAGATGATCAATGCTGGTCATTACAGCATCATAATCTTTAACCACATCTGTAACTTTCAGCATTCTCAATCTAAACCTGTCTGCTTCTAAAACTTCTGGTATTTGGAAATCTGGTGGAATTAACTTTTTCATTTTTATCCTTTCTTTTTAGGATTCCTAAACATTTTACCATGTCCAGGGATAATCCAATCAGCTATCTCTAAAACTTTCCTTCTACTTGCTTTCAAGGCTTCCCGATCCTTAGTAAAAGGATCTTCCTTATTAACCAGAGCCTTAACATTATCCGTTTGTTGCTTTTCCTCGTCTGTCCACCAAAAAACATCCGCAGCAACAACGATTTTCCCCCTCTCGGTTGTAGCAAGTAAGGCAGCGTGTTCATGAGCGTGTCCAGGAGTAAGGATTACCTCCAGGCTCGTTCCTGGAACTCTACCCTCATACCCAGTTTCATTATCTTTTTCATAAACGGTATCGCCATCAACTACCATGGCTTTCTCAAAAACTGAAGTCAAAAACATGTGGTCTGGGTGGTAATGGGTCATAAAGACAATATCGATGCCGTTAGGAGTCAAGCCTTGATCTTTAAGTTTTCGAAACAGTAACTCCCTGTTGATCCCAGGATCGACAATTATCTTTTTCCCACCGTCTTCAATAAGAGTAGTAGAAGATGAGGCTAACCATCCTTCTTTGGTTTTCTTAGCATAACCTTCAATTAAAACTTTAACCTTGCTCATATTAAGTGTGATAACCTTCATAGGGTTCTTTGCCTTTTTTCAGGACAAAAACCTTGCCAGTAATATCGTTTGCTTCTTCTGAACACAAATATACCGCATATTTACCAATCTCCTTCGGATCAATTACTTCTCCAATATACTGAGGAAAATACTTTTTATAAGCATCAGTAGCCGTGTCAGAAGGAGAAATGGCGTTTACCAGTATTCCTTTATCCTTCAATTCCTCGGCAAGTCCAATGGTTAAATCTTCGATACCCTTCTTGGAGACAAAATACGGTAACCAGCCTTTTGCTCCGTTTTCAAATGTTCCAGAGATATTGATAATCCTTCCTCCTTTTGGCATAAGGGGGATAAAAGCATGAGCAAGAAGTGTTGGCGCAGTTAAGCCAACTGCGTAAGTGTCAAGAATAACTTGCTTAGGAAAAGACTCAAAATCCTTACCTGCATAAACCTCATCCTCGCCATGCCAAATACCAGCCACATTCACCAAGACATCTACTTTATCTGTTTTTTGCTTAATTAAGGCAATAAGAGCTTCCAGCGAATCCAACTTGGTAAAATCCCCTAAAAATACTTCTGCCTGTCCACCATTCTCAGTAATTAAACTCTTTGTTTTTAGTAGCTTGTCCTGCGTGCGACCAGCCAGAGCAATAAAAGCACCTTTTTTGGCTAACTCAATGGCAATAGCCTGACCGATGCCAGTAGATGAACCCGTAACTACAGCAAACTTATTTTTCATCTTCATATTAGACCCTTTAATTTTACCAATTTCTTGATGCTTCCGCTGCCGCATATTCTCCCTTGCTGCCGTAAAAATACGATCATAAACCTGTCTTACCCTCTCCTCCGACTCCTTCCGCTTTTCAGAACTCTCATCACCGATATACTTCCATACGAGTTTCGGAGGGACGACTTTACGCATCAAGGTTAGTATACCCTTTTTCCTTTAATTTTTGTATAATTAAGTTGAGTTATGCCGAAGAATAAAGACGAGTTACCAAAACTACTAACCATTAAACAAGCTGCTGAGGTGTTAAATGTGCATGTGGAGACACTTAGACGATGGGATAAAAGCGGTAAACTGAAGGCTATAAGACTCAACAAGCGAGGAGATCGAAGATACAGACCTGGAGATTTAGAAAAGCTAATGAAAATAAAAATATGAACACAACAACAAATAAGCTAATTGAGCGGGTTGGACAACTGCTCGAAAAAGGGCAAAAAGTCGCAGCAACAAAAAGAAATAACAGTTCGGAGCATGTTATTGCACCCTCCACGGTCAATAGCCCTCTATTTCACGAATGGAAGAATAACTCACAAAACTTTATATCTATGGTTTGTGGAGAAGACAGCCCTTACTACAAAAACTTTGTTGACGGGGTAAAAACAGCCCACCCAAGCGATGTAGACCACGGTATTGGCATCCTCACGGCATTAAAAGAAGATTTGGAACTTGGTTATTTAACAAGAGTAAGAAACTTAGTAAGCGCTGAAATCTTCACAGATTTTATCGAAATGGCTCAGCATCTCTTGGATAACAGCTACAAAGACTCTGCTGCTTCTTTGGTGGGAGCAGTATTAGAAAATGGACTGAGACAAATTGCACAGAAACATACTGTCGATGTCAAATCGGGCGATGACATAGGATCACTCAATACAAAGCTCGCAGATAAAGAAGTTTATAGTCGCTTGCTTCAAAAACAAATTCAGGCGTGGAAGGCAATAAGAGACAGCGCTGATCATGGTAAGTTTGAGGATTACAAAACAGAAGATGTTAAGGCTATGCTTGAAGGCGTGCAGAGATTCTTAGCAGAGAATTTATAAATATGACTAAAAACGATAAAAAATTAGAATTAACCTGGTATCACAAAGACAAAAGTCTTTACTATGATCTCAAAGAGAAAAAATATCTTTGGGTAGACAAAAAAGACCCCAGAGTATCTGAACCTCGTATATTTCTCGAAAAGGCAGCTTACGGTGATAGAGATGCTGAAAACATGCTCATAAAGGGCGATAATCTATTAGCGCTTAAGGCATTGCTGCAAGATTTTAGAAACAAAATTAAGCTGATTTATATTGATCCTCCATTCAATACTGGTTCTGCGTTTGAATACTACGATGATGGCTTAGAGCATTCTATCTGGCTCACGATGATGAGGGACAGACTAAAACTTCTTCACGACTTATTAAAAAAAGATGGAGTAATTTTTGTTGAAATTGATGATACGGAGGTTGCCTATTTGAGCGTTCTCCTTGATGAGATATTTGGTCGTAAGAATCGTGTAGTTAATATAAGCATAAAAAGGAGTGCTGCTACAGGACATAAGGCAATAAACCCAGCTCCTGTAAATGTGACCGAATATCTCATCGTTTACTGCAAAGACAAAACTGAATGGCGTTACAAACAACAACATGTGTTAAGAGAAAAATATGATAGGCAATACAGCAAGTTCATCGAGAACTACTCAGAGGATTATCAAAAATGGCGATTTATCAATTTAGCGGATAAAGTTGCAACTGAGCTGGGATACTCTTCTGCATCAGAGGCAAGGAAAAAACTGTCCAGTAAAGTATTTGAAAAAGAGGTTGTTAAGTTTGCGGTGGGTAATCCAGAAGGGGTGATCCGTTTTGCACTACCAAACTATAAGGGAGTGAGTCAGGCAGCAAGAGAACTTATCGATAAATCAAAAAGTGATGGTGAAAAAGTCTACTTACTTAAACGAGAAGATTTTAGTGATATGTTTTTCTATAAAGGAAATAGAATCCTCTTTTTAGAGGATAAAGTTAGGACAGTAAATGGCGAGAAGGGCATTGTTGAACCTCTAACGAACTTCTGGGACGACATCGGTTGGCAAGGAATAGCAAAAGAAGGGAATGTGGAATTTCCCAAGGGCAAGAAACCTGAAAAGTTGATAAAGAGAATCTTAGAGATAGGATCAAAAGAGAGCGATTGGATTCTTGACAGTTTTGCGGGTTCGGGAACTACAGGGGCAGTTGCACACAAGATGGGAAGAAAGTGGATCATGGTTGAGTTTAGCGATCAAGTTAAAACGCACTGCTTAAAGCGATTAAAAGAGGTTGTCGAGGGTAAGGATCAGACTGGAATCAGTAAGGAAATAAATTGGAGGGGCGGGAGTGGATTTAAGTATTTTGAATTGGGGGACAGTCTTTTTGTAGCAGATGACGACTTGAGATTGACAGTTCTAAATCCAAAAGTATATAACGGCACTCTTATTCGGGCAGTTTTGAAGGTCGAAGGATTCAAACTCCTTAATCCAAATAATGCCCTACACGGCGTTTCAGGAAGGACTATCGCTCATGTAACCGAGCAATATCTCAACCAAGATTATGTAAGTGCTATCTTGCGAGAAGTTGGCGATGCAGCCGATTATCTGATCGTTTATGCCAAAACCATATCGAGTAAAATTAAATTACCAGAAAATGTAGAAATCAGGAAAATTCCTGATGTTTTACTCAAGAAATTCAAAGTATGAGCATGAACATAACAGAAAAATTAACCAAAGAATTAAGCCTGAGAAAGCCACAAGAGCTTTCATTGATCAAATTAGACGCAATCCTTTCTGGGGTTAAGTTAGACAGGGACAAATTGGAAGATATTGAGGCGAGGTTGGTGGGAAATGTGAAGTTTGATACAGAGTTTCCTTCCTTTACTTTTGCTCTGGCAACAGGTGTGGGGAAAACAAGACTGATGGCAGCCATGATCGCTTATCTTTACTACACGAAGGGGCTAAAAGACTTTTTCATTCTAACTCCAGGAGAAACCATTTATACCAAAACTATCGATAACTTTACCCCTTCAAGCAAAAAATATGTCCTGGATGGTTTGACTGATTTCCCAATGTTTAATTTGATTACAGGAGAAAATTACACCTATGCTAACTTTGGCAATCAGCTTTTTGATGCGGTTAACATTTATGTTTTTAATATCCAGAAGATTTTCAACGAAAGAACCGATGTCGAGTTTAGATTCCACCGCTATCAAGAAACACTGGGGTCGAGCTTTGCCGAGCTTCTCCAGCAAAAGGATCTGGTTATTTTAATGGACGAGAGTCACAGGTATCGGGGAGTAAAGTCGATCAAAGCGATCAACCATCTCAAACCAGAGTTGGGACTGGAATTTACGGCAACACCCATTAGCGACAATGTGGTTTATTCTTACACCCTTGGAGACGCCATAAACGATTCTAAGAAGGCTTTGGCGAGCTTACACAACGGCAATGGCGCTAAGGGTGGTTATATCAAGATTCCGTATGTTATAGCCAGAAGTGATGACTACACCTACAAAGGTGACCTTGAGTTAGTGAAACTTGAGGATGGTATCAGGAGACACCGAGAGAAGAAAGCACTTATCGAGGCATACTGCAAAAACAATAAATTGCCGTTTGTTTTACCAGTTACTCTCCTAACGACCAAGAACATTCAGCACGCCAAAGATGTTAAAGCTCTAATCGAAAGCGACAGTTTCTTTGATGGCTATTACAAGGACAAAACTCTATTGGTAACCAGCGAGAGCGAGGTAGATTCAATCAATCAGCTTCTCCGTTTGGAAGAACCTTATCCAGTTAACAAAAACGAGATTGTTGTTCATGTTGACAAGCTCAAAGAAGGCTGGGATGTCAAAAATGTCTACACCATTATCCCCTTCAGGGCTTCAATCAGTAAGACTTTGATCGAGCAAACTATCGGCAGAGGGCTTAGGCTACCGTTTGGCGAGCTTTCAGGCGTTGAGGAACTTGACTCGCTCGACATTATCTCCCATGACAACTTTGCCAGAGTGATAGCGGTTGCCCATGAAGTGGCTGAGGGGATTGGGGTTAAAAAGGCTGAAAAGAAAGAAGAATTAAAGACTGTTGAGATCAAACCAACAGGTAATAAAAAACTTTGGATCAAGATACCTGCTGTCGAAGCGAAAGTTTATTCCAGCAATAAACTGGAGTTCTTCCCGATTAAGTTGCGTTTGGAGGAATTAAAGAAGATTAAGCCAAGAATGGTTAAGACAGACATTGTTTCCAGACAAACAGAAGACGCTGGAGAAGTCGAGATCAAAGAAGAAATCAATCCTGTTAATCGCATCGTTAGGTTGATTATCTTGGAGATGTCCGAGTTTGACATCTCTTTCAAGGCAATCTTACAAAAGATCGTAAAACACTACCTTGATCAACTCCAGGTAACAGGAAAAGAGCTATCGAAACTGGTTAAACTGCATGAACAGACAATCTTAAATGATATTCTGCCTCAGCTTCAGGAGAAGCTCCAAGAACAAACAAGAATCAAGTTTGGAGTTCTTGATGAGCAGTTGCCGTTTGAACCTTATCTGAAAGTCGTAAAGGTCTCGGCTGTGCCATTGGATAAAGACGAAGTGAGCGAAGCAGAATCCAGAGGCAACATCATCAAGGGATATGACAAAAGTGTTTACCCAGCCTATGTTTTTGATTCAACCCAGGAGAAACTGTTAGCGGACTCTCTGGAAAGAGATAAATCTGTAGTGAGCTGGTTGAGACTTAGGAACGGGCAACTACCGATTAAGTATATTTACGGTAACTACAACCCCGATTTTATTGTTGAAAGAAAAGACGCTAATTACTTGGTGGAGGTTAAAGATAAAAGTAAACTCGACAAAAAAGACCCAGAGGTCTTGGAGAAGGCAAAACAAGCTGAAGAATGGTGTAAAATCGCCTCTGGAGCAACCAACAAGCAGTGGATTTATAAACTCCTGCCCCATACAGCAGTAAGCAGAATTAACAGTTTTGACGCTATCATCAGCAGCGCTTATAAGATTGATAAAAAATAAATATGGAATATCCAAGAGGTTCTGAATGGCGAAAGTGGGATTTGCATGTTCACAGTCCTCTTTCAATACTCGCTAATAAATATCCTAAGCTGGCAAATGGTGAGCCAGATTGGAATAAGTTTCTTAAAAAACTTGAGGGGCTTGATCTGGCTGCTGTAGGAATAACGGATTACTTCTCAATAGAAGGATATAAGAAGATTCTGGAGTTTAGAAAAGCAGGAAGACTGAAAAACATCTCGTTGGTTCTGCCGAACATTGAGTTTCGATTAAACAGCGTCATTTCAAGCAGAAAAGACGGAACTGATCCACGAAGACTAAATTACCATGTAATTTTTTCTGATGAAGTATCTCCTCAAGATATAGAAGAACATTTCCTACATGATCTCCATTTTTATTACGAAGGTAACCCCCAGAGCAAGGATGAGAGTCGCAAATTAAAACTATCCAACTTAACTGTTTTAGGAAAACAACTTATATCTCAACATGCACTCTTCAAAGGAAGAAACCCTCTGGAATTGGGTGCATCGAATGCGGTTGTTAGCCATGAAGAAATAACAGAGCTATTAAGTGGAGATAGCCGTTTCAAGGGAAAATATCTTCTTGTTCTTCCCGAAGAACTGTCGAATTTGATTGACTGGAATGGTCAAGATCATCTTATGAGAAAAGGACTTCTTCAGAAATCGGATATGGTTTTTTCCTCTAATCCTAAAACTATACAGTGGTGTCTTGGAAAACAACCCTATAAAGAAGGTGAAAAGAAGTTTAAAGAGGAGTTTAAGACTCTGAAATCTTGTATACACGGATCAGACAGTCATTGCATTGATGAAGTGGGAGTCCCGTGTGCAAAAAGGGGTGTATCTACACATAAGTGTGGTGAAAAGACTGATGCCTGTGATTTGAGATTTTGTTGGGTAGAAGCAGACCCAACATTTGAAGGATTAAAACAGCTTTTATATGAACCAGAAGATAGAGTTTCAATCCAACCAGGTTGCCCAATACCACCCAGAAGTAATTTAACAATCGACCAGATAAAAATTACAGAGTCGAAAATTAACGACGAATTGTCTATTGCCAAGACAGATATAAATCTTAATCCAGGCTTAGTCGCAGTAGCAGGAGGAAAAGGGACTGGTAAGACAGCCTTTGTTGACCAGATTGCTAACTGTTACATCGATAGAGTTAATTCTGGCGACGAGAACTCTTTTATTAAGAGAATTTCGGATCAGAACCCTGACTTAAAAACTGAGTTAACTTTCAAGGATAAGACAACATTTTCAAAAAAAGCTACAGACCTATCGTTTTTTGAAGAGGGGCAAATTGCTTATATCGCCCAGGGGGAATTAGAACAGTATATTGGAGAGAAATCGGATCTTGACGAGTATGTTAATGACTTAATTTTCCAAAGTCCAAAGATACAAAATTCAGTAGAAAAATACGAATTTTCAAAAATCCAGACAAAGATTGGTGACCTTAAACAGAAAATTCTACAGAAGTCACAGTCAATCGAGTCAACAGAGCAAGCGACAAAAACAGAAATTGTCGAAAAAGCAAAGGTTAAAGAAAAACAGCTCAAGGTAGGATTGAAAGACATAAACCAGAGAATTGCAGAACTTGAGAAAAGTCTGAATAGCAAAAAGGTTAAAATCGCAAAAGGAAAGCAAGAAGCCATAGCAAACTTAAAAAACAGGAGAGACCTGCTCATTAAGTTAAAGGAGGAATTAACACAGGCGATTGCTTTTATTGACCAAGAGTTTCCAACATTTAACTCTTACATTTCTTCAATCAATCAATTGCTTAAGAAGTTAAAAGTCCCAGAATCCTTCCCTGATTTAGCATACGCAGATAAAGACAAATTGCAGGAGAAATTAGATTATATCGAGCAAGAGATAAATAAGGCAATTGAGAACATTGGAAAAGCTCAAAAAGATATTGATCAGTTCGAAGCAGGAATACGAAGTCACACATCACTACTTGATAAAAAGAGGGAAACGGAAATTGCTCTAAATAAAGCTGAGGAGGAAAATAAAAACTTAAAGAAAAAGAAGAAAGAGCTTGCATCTGAGATCAAAGAAAGGAAAGAGCTGTTTACTCAAATGGTTACTGCATTTCTTGAGTTGAAGAAAAAATACGATGAGATTATCTCGTTATTTTCTGTAGACAAGGCACAGGTGCTTTCTGACCTTGATTTTGTTGCAGAAGTTAATTTTAATTCTAAACAATTACTAAAAAATGCAGAGGATGTAGTCGACAATAGGAAGGTTATGGTTAGACCAGAAGATGGGGATACTTGGGTGTTTAAGGGTTTGGTAGGATTCTATAAGGCAGTTGCAGCTGGCGATGAAACTAAGGTGAATGTTTTAGTTGATGAGCTTGAGCACTTGAGTAATGACTTGAAAGGTAAAATAAAAACTTCAAGTGTGATAAGTGTTGGTGATTTCTATAAATTCTTATATGACAGCTACCTTACAGTTATCCCCGTTGTTAAATACAAAAATACGAGCGTTAATAAACTTTCATTGGGGCAAAAAGCTACGGTTCTTATTAAGATTTATTTAGCTGAAGGAGACAAACCTATCATTATCGACTCACACGATGATCATCTGGATAACGAATTTATTATGGACGAGCTTATTGGTTCTATAAGAGAAGCTAAAAAGTATCGACAGATTATCTTGGTATCCAATAACGGCAATGTTGTTATAAACAGCGATGCAGAACAGGTTATTTTGGCAAATAGAGATAGCAACGGAAAAATCTCGTATATCTCAGGTTCAATAGAAGAACCTAAGATTCGGAATAGAGCGGTTAAGGTGTTAGAAGGTGGATCGGAAGCCTTCAAGAAACGGCAACAAAAATACAGAATATGAGAATTGCCTTAATCGTAACCCCCTGTGTTGGCTCGTAACAGCCTTTCGTGCCTGGGGTGGCATAGTTTCACCTGTATTTAGCTTCAGAAGCCTCGTTGGGCATTTGTTGCAGACTGTAGGGAGTTATTTTTTCTTTTGGGGTAAAAAATAAGTAAACCAGGCAAGCCAAAGAAGCCAAAGTATATCCTTCCAATCTTGGGTTAAAATTCCTGGAATCCCCAGAAGTCCAAGAAACCCCAGAAATCCCAACATCCAGTTTCTTCTCATGTTTTTATATTGGCAGAAACCAAGCAACCAGTTTTAGAGTTTGTCCAGATCGTTGATGTTGTTGCGATAGATAATGATCTGCCCGCCGTTGGTGATAGCGATGTCGATCCTTTGATAATTCGTCGACTTCTGCTTAATGCACCATACTCCTTTGGCGTCTTGGTATGCGCCCTCTCGGTTCTGATCTACATCCCCACAGACTTCATGCTCTTTGGTTACCGAGACACTTTTGTCTTCCCAGTGCATGAAGAAGTTGCCTGGCTTTGTGCCTTCATACTTGTAGGTCATCTTAGTAAGATCAATACCAAAAATGTCCTTGTGATCCGTTAGAAACTTCTCAGCGACCTTTCTAACTTCCTCTGGTGTGCTGTAACGACCTGAGTAATCATACTCTGGCAGTGGTTCAGACCAGCGGGTGCCGTCCTCTTTTCTTCCTGTCCTGCGCTCGGCGTCTCCAACTCCAATGAGGTAGTTGGTTTTTGGATCGACTTCAAAACCGTGGCGTGCAGCTTCATAGTGTTCGCTGGTTGGGTTATTATAATCAGTCTCGCTGTCATCTGGCTTACCCGCAAACCTGCTACAAAGGAACTCCACTGGGATGTCAGGTATACCCAGAAACTCACGAATGTTGGCGATTGCCTTTTCTCGCTCTTTTACTGGTCTGGCTGTCAAAAGGCAAAACTTCTGGCGAGCTTCTTTATACTCCTGTGAGTCCTTATTTGGGTTCTTGCTCATCGTAGCCAGAAGCTCTGCAACTTCTTTGTCCTTGGCGCTGGATTGCAAGGTCTGAGCAATCTTTGATTGACTAACCATGCGAGGGGCTAAAACTACAGCAAGAATGGCAACTATGGCAAGGATAAGGATAACAGGTAGAAAATTAGACTTATTTTTATTTGTCATTTTCATTTTTCACCTCCCCTCAGACATAAACCGATAATTTAGCCTTGAGTGTTGCATGTTAACTTCGTGTCGGGGAGATTGTCAAATCCAAACAAAAAGCTCCCCGCCAGCGATAGCCTTTCGACTACCCATACCCCTTTCGGGATATGACCGATCAAGGTGCTCTGACGAGGAGCTTCCTACCTTGATCGGTTTTCTTAGCCATGCCCCAAAAGGGTTTAGGCTTTATGCTTATATTCTATCAATTTTGAGGGTTTTTCACTACCCCTTGACTATCAGAATAAATTCTGTAAGAATTACTTATAGAAGGCACATCTGCCTTTAATCGGAATTAGTGAAGCAATAGGATTCGGACAGCAAGACCGCACGAAAGCAACTACGCAATAAAGGACACGCCGCAGGATCTTCGAAACGCCAAGCATAAATCCTCTTTTTTCCTGCAAGAGGTTTTTCAGACATAATCGGACGCAATAAACGGACTGCACGATAGCAACACGCAAAAAATGGCAGTGTGCTGGAGTTATGCAGTCCTTTTTTATGGGCTGCGAACAACGGCCTATGTCTGATGCAAATATAAACCAAAATTACTTATCGGTCAATTTTTATGCCTCGGTCTTTTTGATCCTCAAGGGTGGGCAGATTATAGGCATCAAGAAATCAGAGAACAATTCCAAGCAGTTTGTTTTTATCTTCAGAGATTTTCCCCAGAGAAAAGAACTCCTTCAACAATTCAACTTCTCCCCTGAAAATTCCCCCGATTTAATGGTCGATTTTAGGAAAGCTGTTGCCGTTATCAAAAGTTTGAAAGAAAAGCTGTGGCAACAGAAATTGTAGCAAACTTATGATCAGCCAATCTTTATTACTGGAACTGAAAAAAATACTTGAGGAGGATTTTCGCCTCAATTTAACCATGCAAGAGGTTACAAAGATGGGTGTTGCGCTTTTAGGATATTTTGAAACTTTGGCTCAGATAGAGAAGAAAACAAGTTGCCTAAATAAAAGTAAACCGTATGGAAAATAACCAAACACATAAAACCAGTAGTCCGAACTACAACAAGAAATTGTTGGAAGTTCTAAGTATCAAACCCATAGCCTTCAATCCTTTATTAGCAAAAGCAATAGGATCGGTAAAGGCAGGATTGTTGTTATCACAACTTTTATACTGGTGGGGAAAAGGTCAAAACCCAGAGTGGATCTATAAAACTATCGACGAGATTGAGGAAGAAACTGCTCTTTCAAGGTATGAACAGGATGGGGCAATTCAGAAAATTAAAAATCTAAAACTCGTTGAAGTTAAACGAAAAGGTATACCTGCAAAACGGCATTTCAAACTCAATCTGGGGAATATCAGCAAACTTGTTTGTGGAAATTCCACAAACTTATTTGAAGAAAACCAACAATCTATCCCAGAGACTACTTCAGAGATTTCTTCAGATACTGAAAGAGAAATAAATAAAGAGAAAGTTTTAGTTCCTCTTAAAGGAAAGTATTCTGACATTACCAGCCTTGGCGAAGCTGAGTTCCAGGATACAGCGCAGCGTTATCAGGTTTCGCTTGCCTTTGTTATGAGCAAATATGACGACATGGTGAATTGGCACGAATCAACTGGTAAGGTTCGAAAAAATTGGTTGGCAACCCTATGGAATTTTGTAAAACGAGACGCAATACAGATCAGAAAGGAGGCGAGCGAACATGTCAGCAAAAGAGGAATTGACGCCAGGCACATTAAATGACGATGATTTTGAGGAGCTTTGGACAGTTATCACGGTTTCAAAGAGGGAGTATCAGCTGTCGAAAAATCAAGCCAGGTTAGTTCAGGAAGCAATGGCAAGGGGTGACCGTGGGGCAATTGTGTTTCAAACATTTACGATTGCCATTCCTTATATTACTGATTTTTATCGAGAGAGAAGATTTCTTAAAGATTCTAAGACACTTCCAGGAAGAGCAACCGAAGCGCCATATGAACCAGTATCGCCAGAAAAGTATCAGGAATTTAGGGAGAAAGTAGACAAGATTTTTAATAAACAAGTTTCAAAAACAAAACAACCATGAAACATCGAGAATTGTTAACAAAGTTAGAAAGAAAACAAGCTCGATCTCTTTTATTGAGAGTAGGAATTTATAGCTCTTGGAATCCAAGAAGTTATGCAGTTTTTGAAAGACATCTTAATAAAGCCGACGACGAATCGCTGCCTATGGGAGAACGAATTAGGGCAGCTAATAAGATTGACCAGATATTTTACAGGAGGATAAAAAAACATGAACAAAATAAGTGACCAACCAGAAAAACTAATAACTTCAAAGATGCCTGGAGAGACAGAAAGTCAATATACTGCATTCCTCCTTTATTGCGAAGTAGGAAGTGTTTCCAAGCTGATCCAAGCATGGCAGCAAATATGTCGGAATCCTGTAGGAGAGTTGTCGGTGATTTTTGGCACTAAACTTGGGAATTTACCCTCAGAAAGGACGATTGAACGCTGGTCGGTTAAATACCAGTGGATTAAACGGGCAGATAAGAAGTTAACAGAAGACTTGGAGAGCTTGAAAAAGAAGTCAACTCAAATCAGGCAGAAAAGAGCATATCTGATCACGGAAGCATTCTGGAGTAAACTGCAGGCATTAAAAAAGCAAATGCAGGCAGGCGAGCCAGCAACTGTCCAGGAAGTCAAAGCATTATGGGAAATGCACAGGACAGAATTTGGAGAATCAATCGGCAAACATCAGATAGTAGGAGGCATTGACGAAGCAGAGCAAAAACCCCTTACCCCAGAAGAGGAAAAATTGTCAAAGGAAATAACAAAGTTAGAAATGGAATTTAATAAAAAACAGTTAGAGGACAACAAAGATGATAGTTCAAGTTGATATTACTTGAAGTTTCATTTATGTGTTGTGTTAGCAACAAAAACCTATGAAAGCTGTCCTGCTCTGCCGAGTATCAAGTCGAGAACAAGAAGAAACAGGCTACTCACTGCCAGCCCAGGAGAAGCTACTCAAGGGCTACGCCGAGAAGCTGGTCTTTGGAGTGACTAAAATCTTCTCCATCTCTGAATCGGCAAGCGGGAGGAAACAACGAGAGATCTTCTCATCCATGACGGAGTATGTTAAGAAAAACAACATTAAAATTATCATTTGCGAGAAGGTTGACCGCTTAACCAGAAACTTTAAAGATGCGGTGATGATCGACGAATGGCTGGAGGAGGACGAAGAACGCCAAGTCCATCTGGTCAAAGATTCCCTTATCCTCCACAAAAACTCCCGCTCCCAAGACAAACTCAATTGGGGTGTGCGCATTATCTTTGCCAAAAACTACATTGATAACTTATCCGAGGAAGTAAAGAAGGGGCAAAAGGAGAAGCTGTCACAGGGATGGTTACCTTGCCGACCACTGCCAGGATATAAAACCGTTGGTGAGCGTGGACATAAAACCCATGTCCAGGATGAAATCACCGCTCCTCTTATAAGCAGATTCCTTGAACAGTATTCAGAAGGAGACTGCTCGGTCAAAAAACTGGCTGATTTAATGTTTGAGGCGGGACTTCGCTCGTCAACAGGAGGCAGAATCTACAAAAGCCGTGTCCATCAACTTCTCAAAGACCCGTTTTACATCGGTAAGATCAGGTGGAACGGAGAGATTTATCAGGGCAAACATGAGCCTTTAATAAGTCAGGAGATTTTTGATAAGATACAGTTAGTGCTGGCTGGTAAAAATACACCTAAAATAAATAGACATATGTTTCTCTTTAAGCAATTACTCAAATGCGCCGAGTGTAAAGGCACGGTCACCTGGGAAATTCACAAGAACATTATCTATGGACATTGTAATCACTACCGCAACTGCTCCCAGAAGAAATGGACAAGAGAGGATGTGATTGAGAACCAGCTATTAACAGGCTTTGAAGGACTACAGTTAAAAAACAGCCATATTGCCGAATGGCTTAAAAAGGCTCTCAAAGAAAGCCATCAGGATGCCACTGAATACGAAACCAGCAGCCTCAAAGAACTACAAATCCGCCTGGCGCAGGTTGAGAAGCGCTTAGACCGCCTGTATGACGACAAACTGGATGAAAAGATCACCAAAGCCTTTTATGACCAGAAATTCAGGCAATATACCCAAGAGAAGGCAGACATTGTGGCAGCGATTGAGAAACATACCAAAGCCAAGAATAACCACTTTGATTTGGGGATTAACCTTTATGAACTCTCCCAGAGAGCCAAAGAAATCTACCTGCGAGCCAAAGAATGCCACCTTTTGGAAGAACAAAGACGACTTATCAATCTGGTATTTACTAACATGACCCTAACCCAAGGAGTTCTGGCTTACGAGTATTCCAAAGCCTTCAAACTGATACACAATGCAGTGCTTGAGACTAACGGTTCGAAAGTGGCTAATTTGGCAAAAAATGGAGCGAAGATTTTCGAACCTAACGAATTGCCCGATAAATCAACCCAAAAGGGGTCTTTGCGACCCTCTCGTCCTACTTGGCTGCCCAGCCACGATTCGAACGTGGATTAGATGGTCCAGAGCCATCTGGCCTACCTTTAGCCGACCGGGCAATATAATAAAAGAAAAAACAATTGTAAGGCTAATTTTAACATATTTTATGTCTATGTTACTTATAAAGTTGCAAAGTAAAGCATTTTGGGCATGAAATATCTTAGAACTTTATACGAAATAGATTTTCTGCCCGACGGGAGAATTTTTCTCTAAAATACAAGTTTCGTACTTCCCTTAATAACTACCTCGGACGGTGGCCCGAAGGGACTCCTCCGAGGTGAAGTCAGTTGGTAACCTCGGAGGTGATTTGGCCTGTCTGCAAAACTTGTGTAAAATTTAAAAGCGCTGGAATGTCTCATTGTAAATATAGAGTTATAAAAAGGGAGCAGGAATTAACTAGCGGGACGCAGGACAGAACTAATGATAATGTTGACGGAAAATTTATGAAACCGAAGAAGGACGAGATATGTGAATTAAGAAAAAATCTGCCAGGTAAGGGAGGATGTGTGTATCCGGATAGAAGTACAGGAAGCTGTCCAGTTGCAAGAAACTTTGAAGGTGCGATTCTGGTTTCTGAATGACCCTAAAAAATTAATTTTGAAGTTAGTTCCTAAAGTTGTGTTATCAGGAAGAATAAAAAACATTAAAAGAAAACCCATTTATTAAAGGTGGGTTATTTGTTGGCGGATTAGTCGTTCTGGGCTTTTCAATAACACTGATTAATGAGGTGATTGTAATTGCCTCCGCTGGAGTGTAGCTCTAAGTTTTAGCTTCTTGTTATACGCAAAAGGTAAAATCTGATCTAGAGTTATTTGTATATAGTTTACTCCCGATTATATGAAATTTTGGAGCGTCAATTTTCAGTGTAACACTGTTTTAGTAATTAATTACAGGATTGATTTAGAAATTAGAGATATGCATATAGTTAGATGTGGGTGCGGTTGAACAGGAAAAAGTCTGGAATCAAGTTTGCTATAATTGTCCCGCCAGAATTATTACTAATGAAGGACCAGTCTGCGATCCCGGGCGTTTTGCCACAAGATCAAAGGACAATCACAGACGATCAAGGCCATTATCTTGTCCAATACTTAAAGAGGGTTGTGAACAAGTAACAAATCAATTTATAAGATAAGAGCTTAAAGGTCGAAGACCTTAGCATCTGCAATCTCGCCATGAGTGATCTCCAACCGAAAGACAAGTGGTTGGAGCAGTATTAAATGTGGTTAACAGTAAAGCACCCGATTGGGCTGTTGATTGCAGTGAAGCTTAAAATTATAACAGGCTTTCAAAACAAGCCAATTTGTGTATCTTTCGAGGACTTTTCTGGATAAAAAAAATCAAGCTTGACCTTCCTTAAAGTATTCCACCTGTCTTTAAAAAGAAGGTGTCCATTTTTCAGGACGAAGTCGTAGATATCCCGAGTTATTAAAACATCATCCTCGCAGTATTTTTTTAGCTTTTCTAAACTTTCATTATCTTTTTTTTCCCAATAATAAACAGCCTTAAGTCCGGTTTCTTTTTTTTCTCGATCCAAAGTTTCTTTGGCAATTGCGTCTAAACTTATTCTTTTTCCGAAAATATCTTTGACCTTTGCCATTATGTCAAAATGAGGAAGTTTTTTGAAAGAAAAATTGGAATATGGGGAAAGCGCCGGAACATCAAAGGCAATTGAGTTAAAACCTATGATGCGATCGGCCTCCTGAAAGATTTTCCACATACGATCAAAGTCATGTTCCCAAAAACTTTGTAACTTTCCTTTAACTTCCTGATAACTATTATCTAATATTCTTGTGTAAAGAGAAACAATAGAAACTCCCAAGTCTGCCGGGTTATCTCCTTTTATATCGCTAAATAATTTTTTGGTTTCGACGTCAAAAAATACTTCACCATACATGGGGTTTATTATATCAGTTTCGGGAAAACCCCGCCCTTTCAGGGTGGGGATGAATCGAACCTGATATGTTGTCTTCTTTTAGAAGTAAACCCCGCGCTATCTGCGCGGGGAGGACGTCATAAGCTCTCTAATTTGAATTTGTAATTTTATTTCATATAATTGAACTGGTTATGAAGAAAAGTTTTGACGTCATTATTGTGGGGGCCGGACCTGCCGGAATTTTTGCTTGTTTGGAGTTTATCAAGTCGAAAAGGAAGCTTAGTGCTGCTTTGATAGACATGGGTTCAAGGTTGGAAAAAAGAAAAGAAAATGAGGTAATGAGCGGATTCGGAGGGGCAGGCACTTACTCTGATGGGAAGCTTATTTATACTGCAAAACTATCGCATGAGCGAACGTTTCATTTACTAGACCCGGAAAATTACCAAAAAATTTTAGATGAAATTGATAAGGCGTTTACAGGTTTTGGAGTTGACAGTGAGTATTATCCGAAGAATATCGATGAGGTTAGTGCGCTGGTAGAAGAAGCCCAGAAAAATGATATTGAGCTTATTGTTCGTCGTGCTCAGCATGTTGGAACGGATAGATTGAGAAAAATAATTAAAGTTATTGAGAATTATCTGCTGACAAACGGGATAAATTTAATTGAGGACACCAAAATTGTTGATTTAATTATTAAGGATCAAAAGTGTTTAGGTGTTATCGATGAAAAGGAGAATAAATACTTTGCCAAAAAGATTCTTCTTGTTCCCGGAAGGATCGGGGCTAAATGGCTTCAAGATTTAGCTGACAGGGTTGGCATTAGATATCAATATGGGATGGTTGAAGTGGGGGTCAGGGTGGAGTTTCCCAAATCAGTTATGCGAAAGTATGCTGATAGCTTATACGAAATTGTTCTTAAGGTTAGGACCAAAACATACGATGATATCATGCGTACTTTTTGTTCTTGTCCGAACGGTATGGTGACCATTGAAGAGTACGGTGACTATGTTTGTGTTAATGGTCATTCAACCTCAAACCATGAATCTGAAAATTCTAATTTTGCCTTTGTTTGTGAAGTCAATTTAACCGAACCTGTTGAAAATTCAATTGCTTACGCAGAATCAATCGCTCGTTTGGCGTCAACTATTGGAGGTGGCAAGCCAATTATTCAAAGATTAACTGATTTACGAAGAGGCCGTCGAAGTACACCGTCAAGACTTTCAAAGTCAATAGTAAGAGCATCCTTGCCCTCCAATAAAGTTACACCAGGAGATATTTCAATGGCTTTACCTCATCGGTTGGTGACAAATATTATTGAAGGTCTGGAAAAGTTGGATGTAGTTATGCCCGGAGTTAACTCAGGATCAACGCTTTTGTATGCTCCTGAAGTGAAATTCCGCTCGTCGTTTGTTTTAACCACTTACGATATGCAAACGGCTCTGAAAAACGTCTATGTCGCTGGCGACGCTTCTGGTCTTTCAGGAACAATAACAGGAGCCGCAGCTACTGGAATTATGGCTGCCAGGGGAATTTTAAGAAGCCTCTAAAAAAATCACTTTCTTATAAAAATGATTGCATTGGGTAAATTTCTGCCAGGACCGACTTTATAACCTCCGTACCATAAGGCAGTTGATCCTCCGTTATCTAAATTTAAAGCGTTTTCCATTCCCAGAGCTTTCATAACTCTGGCTGATTCGGCAACGGTCGCATTGTGAACTACTCCTATAAAGATAGTATTTCCTTTATTGGCAACGAAAGACCTTGCTCCTTTACTGCCTTTTTTGGGATCTTCATCGCCGCCAAAACTGATATTTTCCCCAGAAAGAAGTAAGGGAAAATTGGATAAAACCCCGTTGGGACCCGTGTCTCTTCCCCATTCTGAAACAGTTCCGACAAATCTTATATAATTACCCCCGAAGATGACGGCGGGATTGCCGCTATAAACATTGTTTCCAGAATTGAAGTAGGTTTTGTTTTTGTTCATAACCAGAAGGTCAAATGAGTTTGTTTTCCCAGCACAGGACGGATACTCAGCTGGACAAAAATAGCTTCCATTAACTCCGGCAAAAGCACCATTTCTTGAGACATAAGTTGCCAGAGGTAGGGTAGGACAGTTGTCAAAGCAATCACTGTCTGATGCGGTATCAACAACCACTTTAGTTGTTCCCAAATCTCCAGCAACAATACTTACCATAAAAGTTTCTGCGTCAGTCAAAACCCTTTGTCTGCTATAACCAGTCTCCGGCGCAAGATCATTTTCAGGGACACTTTGGGGAATTGTGAAACTGGCGGCAAGTTTAGCTTCTTCGCCTTTAATGTTTTGACTTAAATTATTTATCTTTTCCTGGGCTTTCAGGAAATCACGACTGGAAAGATCAACCAGTATTTTTGTAAACAGTTCATCAAATTGTTTTGTTTTATCAGTCTTTTCTTTAAGTTTAATCAAATCTTCGTAAATCAATACAGCACCTTTATAAGTTTTTTGAATGTTTGCAATTTCTTCTTGTAAAGCCACATTTTTTTTATACTGATCTTCTTTTTTAAGATTTTCCAAGTCTTTTTCAAAACTTTCTAATTTCTTAATATTCTCGTCTTTCTCCTTTTGCAGGTTCGACAATTCTTGATTTACCCGAGAGAGTTTATTTTTTGATTCAAAGGCATAAAATCTAAAAGTTAAAAAAGCCGCAAGAAAAAGAAAAGAAACAGTTAGTTTAGCAGTCTTGGAGAATTTTAATTTTTGTATTTTGGGAAATTTCCGTTTCATTTGATTTAGATTTAGAATAATGTATTAAAGCCGGTTATTGCAATGTACCATCTTTTAATATTCATATTTGAAATTGTCTTTTTGTATTTTCTTTCTAAAGATATTTATAGAAAATTTTCTGAGTCTTTTTATCGCTTGACTAAAAGTAAGAAGTTGACGGTCTACCTTACTTCGCTACTTTTCTTACCTGGAACCGCTGTTCATGAACTCTCCCACTTTATTACTGCAATACTTTTGTTCGTCCCAGTTGGAAAATTTAAGCTAACTCCTGAGTTTGAGAAAAGTTATGTAAAACTAGGAAGTGTTTCTATAGCAAGGTCCGACTTTTTCAGGAGATTTTTAATCGGCATTGCACCATTTATATTCGGAGTTGGATTGATCAGCATACTTATTTATCTTTTCCTCTCGCAAGGGCACAGCAATAACCCTTATTACATAACTTTAACTACCTACTTAATATTTACCATATCCAATACGATGTATCTGAGCAAGAGTGACCTGTCCGGGGCGTGGGAGATTGCAATTATATTTTTGTTTTTATTGGGAGCTTTTTATTTTTTGGGAGTGAGTATATCCTTCAAAAGTGATCCTGAATTGGTTAACTTGATTCAAAAAGCCGATAAAATATTACTAGTACCCATATTTATAGACTTGATTTTTATTGTTTTTAATAGGATTATAGTTAGGATATTGAGATATTAATGGGAGGTGAAAATTATGAAGGGATATATTGATGGTATAGAAAAAACGACTTTAGGAAACAGTAATTTTAGAAAAGTCCTTTTTACGGGTAAATATTTACAACTGGTTGTTATGAGTCTAAAACCGGGTGAGGAGATTGGAGCGGAAGTTCACCCCAATGTAGATCAATTTTTCAGAATCGAGGCAGGACTGGCAAAAGTAATAATTGACAAAGAGGTGTCAGAGGCAGGGGATGGTTTTGCAATTATCGTTCCGGCCGGGAGTGAACATAATATTATCAATACATCTGCCGATAAAGAGCTAAAACTTTACACAATTTACTCCCCGCCAAACCATCCAGACAAAACTGTTCACAAAACCCGCGAGGAAGCTGTAAAAGGAGAAGAACAAGAATATTAGTATCACTAAAATGGCGAGTTACAAAGTTAAAATTTTAATGACCAGTTTTGTGACCCACGATGTAAAGCGATTTATCGTTGAAAAACCGGAAGGATATAAATTTACTCCCGGGCAGGCAACAGAGATTGCCGTTAATAAACCTGGTTGGGAGGGAAAAAAACATCCCTTTACTTTTACTTCATTAAACGAAGATTTAGTTTTGGAATTTATTATCAAAGGCTATGTGCTTGATAGACATCCGGATCATGGGGGAATGACCGAAGAGCTTCATAAACTTCTTCCGGGCGATGAGCTTTTAATTGATAATCCTTGGGGAACGATAAATTATCAAGGGCCCGGGGTATTTATAGCTGGTGGTGCCGGAATTACGCCATTTATTGCCATTTTAAGACAGCTTAAAAAAGACGGCAAAATCAAGGGGAATAAATTGATTTTTTCTAACAAAAAAGCCCGCGATATTATTTTAGAGAAAGAGTTTAAGAGCATGTTCGATAATGGAGATCTTGTTCTTACTCTGACTAGGGAGAAACTTAGAGGTTATGAATATGGTAGAGTTGATACCGATTTTCTCAAGAAGTATATCGATGATTTTGCTAGGTTTTTTTACATCTGCGGCCCGAAGACGATGGTAAAAGATCTTCAAAAGTCCCTTTCCCTTCTCGGTGCAAAAACCGACTTGATTGTTTTTGAAAACTGAGTTTTGGTCAGAAAACTATGGATTATGTTATTTTTGTTGTAAAATACCGAAATTATGACAGTAGAGGCACGAAAGAAGGGTAAAAAAGCGGAAGGGCGAGTTGAAGATTTAGCTTTGAGATTGGGGTCGAGTGTTTTGAGGGATCCCGAATCAGATTACGCTGGAAAGACAGATATGACTATCGACGGTTTTCCTGTGCAAGTAAGTTGCAGTCGGAAATCTAATCGTGTTCAACGAGCTCTGAGGAAAAAGGGAATTTCTCGATTAGTTGCAGGAGAAGACGTGACTGATGAGCAAATAATTGAGGAATTGGCCAGATTAGGTGGCAGATAGATAATATTTCTCAAGACTTTAAGTTCAAGTTAATTTTTACCAATAATAATTCAGTGTTCCTTTTGATAGACAAACCCAAAGGAATTACTTCACACGATGTTGTTGACAGGGTGAGAAAGATTGTCAGGGATAACCTGCCTTTGCACAAAGGCTTCGGCGAGGCGAAGGTTGGACATGCCGGGACCTTGGATCCGAATGCAACAGGGCTTTTAATTGTCGGGGTCGGGAGAGATGCAACGAAAAAGTTAGGTGTAATTTCGAAAGGGACGATGAAAACTTACCAAGCAGAAATTTTTTTAGGGGCAGAAACCGACACAGACGATGCAGAAGGAGTTGTTATTTCGAAGGCCAAGGGGTTTTTGCCTCCAAGTGAAAAAGAAGTGAGAAACACCTTGAGGTTGTTTTCCGGAAGGCAAGAACAGATTCCTCCCGAGTATTCCGCAATAAAAATTAAGGGAAGAAAAGCTTACGAGTTGGCAAGAAAAGGAGTCAGATTAAGTCTAAGACCAAGGAAAATTACGATTTATTCAATTGAATTAGTTTCTTATAACTATCCGATTCTGAAAATTAATTGTAAGGTGTCTTCTGGAACTTATATTCGGGCATTGGGACGTGATATTGGAAGAAAACTTGGCTGTGGTGCGTATTTAAAAAATTTGAGAAGGACAAAGATCGGTGAGTGTAAAGTTGGAGATTCAGTAAAACTAGATTCTCTAAATAAAAGTAATTGGAAGGATTTTCTGGTTTTTAGTAAGTATAGATAGTGAAACAATCGAATGTTAAAAAGAGTTGGTATTATCTTGATTATTATTTTTATTTCTTTTGGGTTAATTTATGCATTATTGAGAAACCTTTATCATCTAGATCAAGATACTAGTTTGGTAACTAAAGATTTTCCTCCCAAAGAGGGCAGTAAGCTTCCCCAGGGGTTTGATTATGATAAAAAGCTATCCATACCTCAAGGGTTTAGATTAGCGGTTTTTGCTAATCTAAAAGATGTTGGGTCTCCCCGAGTTCTTGCCTTCGATCCAAACGGAATAATTGTCGTTTCAATCCCAAGTGAGGGGAAGGTCTTAGCCCTTCCTGATCGCGATAGGAATGGAATGGTAGATGAATTTGTTGTGGTTATCGACAAACTCAACAAGCCCCATGGAATTACCTTTCACGGTGAAAATTTTTTCGTTGCTGAAACAGACAAAGTTGTTAAATTTACCTTTAATACCCAGGATTTAAAAGCGGAAGATCCAAAGATACTTTTTAGCCTTCCTGCAGGCGGAAGACATTTTACCAGAACAATAAAAGTGTTCGATGACAAATTATATACAAGTGTAGGATCATCTTGTGATGTTTGTATAGAAAATGACTGGCACCGTTCAAGTGTACTTGTTTCAGATCTTGATGGAAAAAATCTTAGAGTTTATGCAGAAGGTCTGAGAAATACGGTCTTTTTTACATTTGATGAAAAAGGAAGAATGTGGGGAAATGATATGGGTAGAGATTTTCTTGGCGATGACTTACCGCCTGATGAACTGAATATTATAGAGGAGGGAAAAGATTATGGTTGGCCAAACTGCTACGGAAAGAATGTTCATGACAAAGACTTCGATAAAAAATTATACCCTCCAAGGGTCTCAGTTTGCGAAGCTCTGGAAAAGACTCTAAGCACTTTTGACTATCCTTCCCATGTTGCGCCTCTTGGACTGGTATTCATTAATTCCCCCCTTTTTTCGAAGCAAGATCAAGGAGATTTACTATCAGCGCTTCATGGTTCGTGGAATCGCAGCGTTCCGACGGGATATAAAATTGTAAAGTTGGAAATGCAAGACGATAGTACTATCGGAATGAGTGATTATATTACTGGTTGGCTCAAGGGGGAAGATGTTTTAGGTCGGCCGGTGGATTTAGTCTTTGATAAAGATGGCGTACTTTTTATCTCTGATGATAAGGCAAACTTAATTTATATCCTCACAAAAGAAGAATAATTTTGGGAAGAAAAAGGACAATTCCGGTAATTATTGAAAGAATGGCAGCTAAAAGAACAGATGCTGCTGAAACATCTTTTGCGGTTTTGGCATAGGGCTTAATTTCTGGACTCACTAAATTGGTAAGCGCTTCAAGAACAGTATTAAGTAGTTCCAAAGATATTACCCAAAATATGGTGAAGGTCAAAATAAGCCATTCAATTTTGTCAAGTTTAAGAATGAATCCTAGGAAGAGAGCTGCGATTGCAAAAAAAGAATGGATTTTCAGATTTGGTTCATTTTTAAAAGCAGTTTTGATTCCTTCAAATGCATAGCCAAAACTTTTTCTGACAGGATGTCCTATTCCCATACTGGACTTAAGTATAACAGGGTGAGTTATAATTAAAAAAGTACCGGGAGTATCAACTGTACTGTAGAGTGAGTGTTTAAGTATATCTTTTTTTAAAATGTAACTGGTCTTTCAGATATTGTTGCTGAAACTGATGTTACACGTAAATACTATGCTTGAAGATTTAAAGGAGAAAATATTTTTATCATACCTTTGTCTCGCGTCCATTTTTATTTTTATTTTTACACTTTTCAGTGTGGACAGGGTTGGTACCTACGGCGAAGCTGTTAGCTTTGGTTGTAACTGTTTCAACTTTTCAGGTGAGGTTGATTATTCAAAGACCCTAGCATATTTTGAAGGTCGACAGATTCCGATCCCCAAACTTGCTTTCGATAATGAAAATATAGACATTTTAGGAGTTGCAAACGAAGAGCGCTGGATTGAGGTTGACCTTTCTGACCAAAAACTCTATGCCTGGGAAGGTGATAAACTTTTTTTGCAAAGTTTAGTTTCAACAGGTCTTCCTTGGTGGAAAACACCGGCTGGAGAGTTTAGAATTTGGATTAAATTGAGAGCAACAAGAATGGAGGGAGGATCTGGGAATAATTATTACAATCTTCCCAACGTACCTTATGTAATGTATTTTGAGAATGAAGATATTCCAGGCTGGCGGGGTTATGGACTACATGGAACTTATTGGCATAGCAATTTTGGAACTCCTCGAAGCCATGGTTGTGTCAACCTACCGACTGAAATTGCCAAAGAGCTTTATTTTTGGACAGGACCAGTTTTACCTGAGGGTAAGTCGATGGTTAGTTCTGATAGTTTAAATCCCGGAACACGAATTGTCATACACGATTAAAATGAATCAAATTCTTTTTTCAAATATAACCATCTTTTTAGCAAGTTTTTTAATCTGGTTTATGTTTGCAGGACTGATCATTCTTTGGGTCATCGATGGCAGAATGAGAAAGGAACAGGTCCTGCATACAATATTAGCCATGCTAATTGCCTGGACACTTTCAACAATGATCAAAAGTTTATTTCCCTCTCCCAGACCCTTTGAAGTAAATGGCGCAATGCCTTTAACTTTAACAACTCCTTCGGGTGGTTCTTTTCCTTCCAACCACGCAGCTGTCGCATTTAGTTTGGCTGTCAGTATTTGGTTACACAATAAGAAAGTTGGAAACTATTTTCTAATCCTTGCTGTTCTGGTAGGAACAGGAAGAATGTTGGGAAACGTTCACTATTTTTTAGACATTTTAGGTGGAGCTGTCTTAGGAATAATAACGGCAGTTGGTGTAGAAAAGCTCCATCTGTTTAAGCTTCTCAAAAAGTAGACACTTGACAATTAGCACTTTAAGAACTAGACTGCTAATGTTAGCTTTTTGATCGCAAGTTGTTAATGGAAGAAAATAAACAAAATAATATTAGAAAAATTCCAATTGTTGCAATTCGCGGTTCAGTCGTATTTCCCCACACTGACGCTGTTCTTTCCTTTGGAAGAAAAAAAAGTGTAGCAGCGGTAAACTTTTCTTTCCAGGAAGATAAGATAGTTGGGATACTTACACAAAAAGATGCCCGGACTCCGAATCCCGGCTTTGAGGACCTATATAAAGTGGGAACCATTGGTACGATTACCCAGATGATGTCAACAGAGGGTGAAATTCATGCAGTAGTTCGGGGAAAATCTAGGATAAGACTTTTAGATCTTGTCGAAAACGAAGATTTTCTTTTGGGAAAGGTTGAAGAAATTTTAGAAGAGAAAAATGAATCTCCTGAAATAACTGCTCTTAGTAACAAGATCGAGGAACTGTTTAAAAAGGCAATAAACTTAGGTAAACAGGCAGAAATAATGACTGTAATGAGATTGGTTTCGGGGAAAGTTAGCGCCTCTGAACTGGCTGATAAAATTGCTTCTATTTTAGAGGTTGATACAAGGAAAAAACAAGACCTTTTGGAGACACTTCCAATTAAAAAGAGGCTTCTTAGGGTACATCACTATTTACTTCATGAGATTAATGTGCTTGAGCTTGAAAAGACAATTTCCTCAAAGACGCAAAGGAGGTTTGAAGATCAGATGAGAAAGGCGATGCTTAGGGAAAAGAAGAAAACTATTGAGGAAGAATTGGGTGAGATTGACGAAGGGGATTTATCTAATGAAGAGCTAAAGGAATACAAAAGAAAGATAAAAGAGTCAAAAATGCCTAAAGAAGTGCTGGAAAAAGCCAATAAAGAGTTGAAAAGGTTAAGCCAACTTTCTCCTCACAACCCTGAAGGCGGGTACATCAGAAATTACCTAGATTGGCTAACAGAAATGCCTTGGGGGGCAGTTACTCCCAATAACGTTTCAATCAAAAATGCCGCAAAAGTTTTAGAAGATGATCATTTCGGTTTGGAAAAGGTGAAGGAAAGAATAATTGAATACCTGGCAGTTATGAAAGTTAAAAGTGAATCTAAGGGTAAAAAAAGGCAAAAGACCCAAAAGGAAAAGGAGACGTCAGATTCTCAGTCGACAATTCTTTGTTTTATAGGTCCTCCAGGAGTTGGTAAAACTTCTATTGGAAAATCAATAGCAAGGGCCTTGGGAAGAAAGTTTGTCAGGATGTCATTGGGTGGAATAAGAGATGAAGCCGAGATAAGAGGCCACAGACGTACTTATGTTGGAGCACTTCCTGGAAGAATTATTCAAGGTATAAAGAACGCAGGAACCAAAAATCCTGTATTTATGTTGGACGAGATTGATAAATTGGGAGTTGATTTTAGAGGTGATCCATCATCAGCTCTTCTTGAGGCTCTCGATCCAGAGCAAAATCGAGAATTTTCAGACCACTATTTAGAAGTCGCGTTTGATCTATCACAAGTGATGTTTATTTGTACCGGGAATGTAGTAGAAGAAATACCCCCAGCCTTAAGGGACAGAATGGAGATAATTACTTTTCCCGGATATACTCAGGAGGAAAAATACAATATAGCAAAGGAATTTCTCTGGCCCAAGCAAGTCAAACTTCATGGTATTGAAAACCGGGGACTTAAAATTTCTGAGAAAGCAATCAACGAGATAATTGAAAGATATACAAGGGAAGCTGGAGTAAGGAATTTGGAGCGTAATTTGGCAACAGTTTGTAGGAAAATTGCGAGACTGGTTGCTGAAAAGAAAAAATGGAAAGAGTCGATTGGGGTTGATGAAATTAGGAAGTTTTTGGGACCGCAGAAGTTTTCTTCACTAATTGCCGAAAAAAAGGATGAAATTGGTATGGCAACCGGGCTTTCGGTTACCGCAGCAGGAGGAGAGATTCTTTTTATCGAAGTGGCTCTTATGCCTGGTAAAGGTAAGCTCACCTTAACTGGGCAATTAGGTAGTGTGATGAAAGAATCAGCTAAGGCTGCCTTTACCTGGGCAAAGTCTCATTGGAGAGAATTGGGACAGGAAAATAATTTTGGCAGAAAGATTGATGTTCATATCCATGTGCCGGAGGGAGCAGTTCCGAAAGATGGCCCATCAGCAGGAATTGCGATAACAACAGCTTTGGTTTCTGCACTTACTGGCGTTCCGACAAGAAGAGATGTTGGCATGACTGGGGAAATAACCTTGAGAGGAAGAGTTCTTGAGATAGGAGGGGTAAAAGAAAAGGTTATTGCCGCCCATCGTGCCGGGCTAAAAACAATCGTTTTGCCCAGAGACAACAAAAAAGATCTAGAGGAAGTGCCGGAAAAAACTAAAAAAGATATAAGATTTGTCTTTGTTAGTAATTATGATGAGGTTTTGGAAGTGGTTCTTAAGAGAAAACCTGTTAGCTCCAGGAGTTTAAAAAGTGTAAAATTTAGACAGAGTTCTCCTTTTTTAGTGGCTTAAGAGAAAAACTTCACTATATGTTTTCAGTTAAAATCTGGGAGGAAAATTTGTTAAAATCGATTAGACTGAAATGAAAATAATGAATTTTATTGGTGAAATACATAAATCTCTAAAAGAGGGAGGTCTTTCTAAGGCACTAGATAGCTGGGATGATCTGAGAAGTAAAAATACGCTCATTAATCTAGTTTATCATCTGGATTCTAGATTTTACGGAATTTACCCCTTATTGGAAAAATTTTTCCAGATGGACAAGGACATTGAATCTTACGGCTTACAAAACGCATCTAAATTTTTTTTAGACAACATTGGGATAAATATTGACAGAGAAGGAAAAGAGGAAACTTGGATTAAGAGTAAAAAGAAAGGTGTCTTACTATTTGGAAGTCATGAGTTTACTATTGAACCTTTTATTATTCCGTCCATCCTTCAAAGAAGTGACGTTAGTGTGATTGTTATCAAAACAGCCTATCATTTTGGTAAAAATTTTAAGAAAAATTTTATTCCGATAATGCCAAAAAGATATGCAGTTGACAGTCCAATTAGAGGTTTGAGGGATTTATTCAGCCCTGTAAATGCCCTGTACAGAAGTGAAAATCTGTCTGAAAAAGATATAATCAGACTCAATCAAGGAAGTCTTAAAAAAGCTGCTCATAAACTTGTGAATGGTGAAGTGGTGGTTATTTTTCCTGGAGCAGGTTCCCAAATTACAAATAAATGGGGAGAGGGAATAGGAAGAATAGTAAAAAATGTACTGAGTTTTGAGAATATTAATTTGGATAATATTATTCTTGTCCCCTTTCTTTTTTACGGATTATCAGTTAGAGATGTATTTAATTGTGCAAGGGAAAGGCAAAGGCAGAGGAATGAAAAAGGGAGTTTTAAGAAAATGGGTCTGATGTTTGGAAAAGAGTTAAACTTAAGAGGGTTGGTTGAGAAATTAGGTTATTCTTCAGAGCCGGTCAAGATTGCAAATTTTTTAAAGAAGAAGAGTCTGAAGGAATTTGAAACTGTTTTGTTTAAATGAACTAGTGTTATTAATGAATTTATATGTACACCCATTTTACCGGACAGGACTAGTTGACCTAACAGGTGACATATTCAGATGGCATATGCAATATTACCCTGAGGTGGCATACCTATTCCACCCCAAGGGTGGAAGGCACTTGTCAGTTGTAGGCGACCTGCATGCAGTCAGAAATGTTTTAGATCAAGATGAGTTAAAAATTGTGGATTTTGTGGTAACAAAGGGGTAAATCACAAGTTCAGATGTTACCGATATCCTGGAAGTACCTAAGCGTACAGCACAGGCAAAATTAAAGAGACTAGAGGATATAAAAGTTTTAGAAAAAATGGGTGCAGGATCTACAACCTATTGGGTTATTTCCAAGAAAGCTGTAAAGAAAACCGATAACACCCAAAATTGATTCGAACTTTTCTAGCCTCGGATTTGATAGAAAAATTGTAAAGTTGGAAAATTTAGCCTTGGGTGACGCTGCCGGGATTTGAACCCGGGTTTTTGGGATGAGAACCCAATGTCCTAAGCCTCTAGACTACAGCGCCTGGTAAATTCAAAAAAGATTGGTATATTTTAGCTTATAGTGCTGCTATTTTACAATCCTTGTAGGAACCTTGGTTTAAGGGCGTCCAAAGATGATATTAGTCTGTATTGACATTTTATTACAAAGTCTCTAAAATCCTTTTAAATCAAATTAAAAAATATGTCATTTACTCCCTCATTTTCTTTTTTTACCCAAGATATCAAGGTTGGGTAAGCTCGTGGGGAGGTTAAGTTAAATCACTTTCCCATGATTGAGGGAGTTTTTTTAGTTTTGGTAATATTAACATTGTAGACTGATAACTGATTTTTCCTTAACCAAGGTGCAGAATTCAGAATAAAAATATGAAAAAAATACAAATAACAAAAGAAGGTTTAGAAGAATTAAAGAAAGAACTTGAGGAGTTAAAAAATGTTAAAAGGCCGGAACTTGTGGAGAGGCTTTCTGATGCGAGGACTCAGGGAGATCTTACTGAAAATAGTGATTATCATAGTGCAAAGAACGATCTAGAGTTTCTTGACGGAAGGATATCTGAGATCGAGTACGTGTTTAGAAATGCCCAAGTTGTTGCCAGTTCCAGTAAAAATGCTGTTTCTGTGGGAACCAAAGTTACCCTGAGGACTGGTAGGAAGGAACATGTTTTTTATATCGTTGGCGAATGGGAAGCGGATCCAGCCGGAAAAAAAATATCCCACACTTCTCCTTTGGGAAAGGCGTTAATTGGTAAAAAGATTGGAGAAAAGGTTGAAGTTGAAGCTCCTGCTGGAAAAATAATCTACGAAATAGTCTCGATTGGATGAATTTAAGAGCGGTCTAATTTACTGTTCGCTTCGAGTTTGTTAAACTTAAGCCAAACAAAATGATGGCAAAGAATAAACTTCAGGAAATTAGAAAAATTAGACTTCAGAAAGTTGAGAAACTGCGTGAGTTAGGAATTAATCCCTACCCCTCTAAAGTTAAAGGAGAACCGAAAGCGATTGGAAAAGCGAGGAGTTTTAAAGGAAAGACTGTTGAGGTTGCTGGGAGAATAATTGGTTGGAGGGAACACGGGAATGTTGTTTTTGCTGATTTAAAGGATGAAACGGGTCAAATTCAGCTTTGGTTTCAGAAAGATAATTTGATAGAAGATTTCAAATTTCTTAAATATTTAGACATTGGTGATTTTTTGTATGCAAAAGGAAAAGTAACCAAAACTTCCGCAGGGGAAATTACAGTTGACGTTTCCGACTTCCAACTTCTCACAAAATCCATTCGTCCCCTTCCTTCAAGTTGGTACGGGTTGAAAGATATTGAGGATAGGTACAGGAAAAGATATTTGGATCTTTTGTTTAATCCCGAGGTCAGAGAGAGATTTAATGTCAGAACAAGGCTGGTACGCGAGCTTCGCAGATATCTGGACGGTTTAGGTTTTTGGGAAGTTGAAACTCCCACGTTGCAACCTCTTTACGGCGGAGCTAACGCAAAACCTTTTACTACTTACCACAACGCACTCGACAGCGATTTTTACCTGAGGATTGCCGATGAGCTTTACTTAAAACGCCTAGTAATTGGCGGTTACGAAAAAGTTTACGAAATTTGCAAAGATTTCAGAAATGAAGGTATTGATCAGTCTCACAATCCCGAGTTTACGATGGTTGAGTATTATGAGTCGTATGCTGACTACCAGCGGATTATGGATGTGACTGAGGGATTGTTTAAACATTTGGCTAAAGAAATTTTCGGTGAATTGAAAATGACGGTTGGAGGTAGAAAAATAAATATTGGAAAAAGTTGGCCAAGAATTGAGATGGTTAGTGCTATTAAAATTAACCTCGGTCTGGATGTTCTCACAGAGACTGAAAAAGCTTTAGAGAATTATTGCCGTGAAAAGCGTATAGAAATTGTCGGCGGTGAGACTAAGGGACAGCTGATCTATCTAATTTTTGAACATGAGGTTACGAATAAACTTATTGATCCAACATGGATTATTGGTTATCCGAAGGATGTAAGTCCCTTATCTAAAGATCGTAGCGATAAAGAAGGCTGGGTTGAGCGTTTTGAAGGTTACATTGGAGGAAAGGAAATTTGCGATGGTTGGAGTGAGCTTACCGACCCGATGGAGCAAAGAGCACGATTCGAAACTGATGTGAAGATTGTCAGGAAGGACAGAGAAGAAGCACAACAGGTTGATGAGGATTTTATTGAGGCAATGGAGTATGGAATGCCACCACTTGGAGGAGTTGGGATAGGAATTGATAGATTAGTAATGTTTTTTACAAACAGCTGGTCGATAAAAGAAGTTATTCTTTTCCCAACTTTGCGGCGCAAAAAATGCTAAGAAAGAAAAAAAAGAAAAGTCAAAAAAATAATTTCGATTTAATTTATTTTGTACTGGTGATACCATTTTTTATGATATTTGCCGTTTTGGCCTTACTTTTTTTAAATAAACTAGCCAAAAATAATAGGTATATCTGTAAATATTTAGGAAATATCTGGCTTGAAGGTTCGCCAAACGACGAAACTATTCGAAGGGGTTGTTTTAGTTACCAGAAGCTATATGAATGAAGGAAATGATTATTACACAGGACATTCATTTTGAAAGGCGGTGAGGTATTTATGAAAAGAGATCAGGCACTAGAACTTCTTCATAAGCATATGAAGAATGAGAATCTGAGGCGTCACTGTTACGCTGTTGAAGCTGTGATGGGTTCCTTAGCCAAAAGATTTGCTGATGATGAGGAGAAGTGGAGGATTGTCGGGCTTTTACATGATGCAGATTATGAAGAAACCAAGGACGACCCCAAAAATAAACACACAAAAGAAGTTATTAAATGGCTGGAGAAAATTGATGCGGAATCAGATATAAAAGAAGCTATCATTTCTCATGCTTGGGGTTATGTTGAGGGGGTACCAGAACCGAGAGAAAAAATGGGATGGGCGCTTTATTGTTGTGATGAGCTGACTGGTTTAATTGTTGCAGTTACCCTGGTTAAACCAGACAAAAAGCTTGCCTCGGTTACTACGGACTCTGTATTGAAAAAATGGAACTCTCCGTCATTTGCCGCGGGCGTTGATAGAAAGCAGATCGAGAAATGTACACCTCGATTAGGAATTCCTTTGAGGGAATTTATCGAAATTGCACTTTCTGCTTTGCAGGGAATATCAGAAGAGTTAGGATTATAGTAAAAAGGTTTAAAGTGATAAGTCTTATAAGTTTCTTATCATCAAAGATATGTTAGACATTCAGTTTATTCGCGAAAATAAAGATAAAGTTAAAAAGAGAGTGGCGGATAAGCAGTTGGATCCAAAAATTGTTGATAAAGTTTTGGAACTTGATGAAATAAGGCGTACTTTATTAAAAGAAATTGGAGAACTTCGGGTTGATAAAAATAAATTCGCTAAGGATAAAAATATCGAGGAAGGAAAAAGAATCAGAGAAGTATTAAAAAAACTCGAACATAAAAGAATAAAAGTTGAAGATCAGTTTACGGAAGCACTTTATCAAATTCCAAACTTACCTTCTGATGATGTAAAAGTCGGCAAAGATGAATCCGAAAATGAAGTTATTAGAAAATGGGGTGAACCAAGAAAATTTAATTTTGACCCAAAGCCTCATTGGGTATTGGGTGAAAGCTTAGGAATCATTGACACAGATTCTGGTTCGGTAGTTTCTGGTACTCGGTTTTTTTATCTAAAAGGAGATGGAGTGTTACTTGAGTTTGCATTAACCCAATTTGCATTTGCCGAATTAATTAAAGAAGGATTTACTCCAATAATTCCTCCAGTGATTATAAAAGAAGGTTCGATGAAGTCAATGGGTTATATAGAACATGGCGGAATAGATGAGATGTATGTTTTAGATAAAGATAACCTTGTTTTGGTGGGAACTAGTGAGCAGTCAATCGGACCGCTTCATTCAGTTGAAGTTTTAAAAAAAGATGAACTTCCTAAAAGATATATTGGTTATTCAACTTGTTTCCGGCGTGAAGCGGGTTCATATGGGAAAGACACAAAAGGTGCTTTTCGAGTGCATCAGTTTAATAAGACTGAAATGTTTTCTTTTACAACTGAAGACGAGTCGGATCGAGAGCATGAATACTTGCTTTCGCTCGAGGAAAAGTTCTTGCGAAAATTAGGTATTCCTTATCAAGTAAGTAAGATGTGTTCGGGTGATTTAGGATTTCCTATGGCTCGGAAATATGACCTTGAAGGATGGTTTCCGGGGGAGGGAAAATATCGGGAATTGACTTCAACTTCTACTACCACTGATTTTCAAGCGAGAAGGTTGCACATTAAATATGAGGATAGAGGTGAAAGAAAGTTTGTTCATATGTTAAATGGTACTGCATTTTCACAGCGTCCGATCTTAGCGATTTTAGAAAATTATCAGCAAGAAGACGGGTCGGTTACCATTCCTGAAGTTTTACGTAAATGGATGGGAAAGGATGTGATAAAGAAATGAGCATAGAGGATGCAGGGGAAAGATACTGTATGAATCCACACTGTGTGTTGTAGTCTAAAAGGAAGTAATGAGGAAGTTGCTATGGAATTTATTACAGGAGGCTGTCGGGATGCTGAAGTTTGCTTAGCGTGGGGTCGTAAAGCAGTGAGAGCAAGGGGAACTATGACCCGATTGGGTTTGAAGGTGGGAACTGGAGGTTTTATAGGGAAAGTGGGACGAAAGTGAAATTTTTCTACCTTTTGTTTTTCCACTTCCGAAGTGGTTTGGTTTAATTTACAGAGTTGGGAATTTTCGCTAGAATTCAGAAGAATTTGAAAATATGACTGAGAGAAAATGGAGTGGAACAGTAAGAGTTAGAGTTGATGGTGGAAAAGTGATAGCAAAGGTACAGGTGAGTGATGATGGTTTGTTAAAGATGGACTTAGGAGTGTCTCCGAATCCGAGAGGAGGTTTTATGAGACGAATTTTAGTAAAACCCTGGGAGGGAGTGGGTGTAAAAGTTGATAAACAAGGTCAATCTTCGTAGTGATCAACAAGTATTGGTAGAGTGAGTTTTGAATTTACGTCTTGTTAATTAAATTTAGGTGGAGTATACTTCAGGCTAGATTTATGGGACGAGGTGGTAAGGAGTTTACAATTCTTACGGTTGGTGAGGAAACAAAAAATTTACAGCCAGGAACTAAAGTGAGAGTAGTATTCGAGTCAGGAGGGGAAAAAAAATTCGGTGATACCGACCAAGTTGTACGTGTGGGCGGAGATGGAGAAATAGGAGTTCGTTACGCCCCAGAACTTGGTATTGGTGCCATTATATCTCTCGGGAAAAGAGTAGCTGTATATTCTGAGAACTAACACTTCAATGTATTTTTTTATCTTTCAGTTTTTCAGGCAGTGAGTTCTCTTATGACCTAATTAATTTTTCCAACCAAGGTATGTTTTTATTTTTTCTTTCCTGCCCGCTATCGCATAGCTTTTGCAAATGCAG
>Ga0154976_138_pt1 | contig 73738 bp, 80 predicted proteins | sample RifCSPhighO2_01_FD_105944 | JGI IMG/M metagenome (GOLD analysis project Ga0154976, IMG submission 105944) | Candidatus Woesebacteria bacterium RIFCSPHIGHO2_01_FULL_38_10 | reverse complement strand
AGGAAAAACTTCAAGTTTGCTGACCGACCCTTTCGATCCTGGGATGGTTGGCTTAAAATTTCCCAAGGTTGAGGCGGCTATTGTGACCGTTTCACACGATCATACCGACCATAATAAGGCAGAATTGGTAAAAAATGTAAAAAAGGTGGTAAAAGGACCAGGAGCTTATGACATAGAAGGAGTGACCATCTTTGGTTTTTCAACTTTCCATGATGATAAGAAGGGATTAGATAGGGGGAAAAATACAATTTATGCCATAGAAATTGATGGGGTAAGAATAGTTCATTTAGGGGATTTGGGCCATAAGCTTGATGAGAATATTTTAGAAGAAATTGGAACAACTGATATCTTAATGATTCCTGTGGGGGGAGTTTATACAATTGGTCCCGGGGAAGCGTCAGAAGTTGTTCGCGAGATAGAGCCTTCGATTGTCATTCCCATGCACTATTTTATGGAGGGGATGGATGAGAAGATGTTTGGAAAGTTATCTAAGGTTGATGATTTTTTATCGGAATTAAGTTTGGGTTGCGAAAGACTAGATAAACTGTCCTTAAAGAAAAGTGATCTAACCAATGAGCAAAAAGTTGTGGTTTTAGCAACTCAAGAACTTGCCGGGTAATGCCTCTTTACATATTTTTTTATTCGCGATTTCAAGAATTCCCCGATACAAGTATTGGGGATGAATCGAAGCAAAGATAACATCTTTCTTTAGAGATAATACCTTGCAACAAGTTTCGAGGAAGATGTTATTAATGTTAAAAAGTTTGCTAAATGGTGAACCAACTGCAAATCAGAATTCCTCCTCATTCTCCCGAGGCTGAAGAATCAGTCTTGGGAGCGCTTCTATTGGATAAAGACGCGATAATTGCTATTGCGGAATTTTTGAATCCTGATGATTTTTACGACGAAAGACACAAAAGCATATTTGAGTGTTCACTGGAGCTTTACGAAGAAAGAGTTCCGATTGATGTTCTGACGATTTCGGAGCGTCTTAAAAGAAGAAAATTTTTAAAAAGAGTTGGAGGAGTCTCTTATCTTGTTGAACTTGCTAATCGAGTTCCCACTGCAGCTCATGTTGAACACTATGGCAAAATTGTTAAAGATGCAGCCACAAAAAGATCTTTAATGAAGGCCGCAAGTACCTTGGTTGAGCTTTCAATGGATGAGGGGTTGGCTGCTAATGAACTTCTGGACAAGGCTGAGTCGCAGGTTTTTGCTTTGACACAAAAGCATTTGAGCAATACCTTTATTCATGTCAGGGACGCTTTAGCATCCTCCTTTGACCGATTGGATGAACTTCACAAGCAAGCAGAAGGGTTAAGGGGAGTGCCAACCGGTTTTAAAGACATTGATAATACTTTGGCCGGTTTGCAAAGATCAAATTTGATAATTCTGGCTTCCAGACCTGGTGTCGGAAAAACATCACTTGCACTAAATATGGCGCAAAATTTATCTACTAAATATAAACTACCTATCGGATATTTTTCCCTGGAGATGAGTAAAGAGGAACTTGTGGATAGACTCCTAATTGCTCAGGCTGATATTGATGCCTGGAGTTTGAAAACGGGCAAACTTTCCGAGGCGGATTTTACCAAACTTTCAAACGCAATGGGGGAATTGGCAGAAGTTCCAATCTATATTGATGATACACCAGCTCTTTCTATTTTGGAAATGCGAACTAAAGCAAGAAGGCTTCAGGTTGAGTCGGGGGTGGAACTTTTGATTGTTGATTATTTACAGCTGGCTCGTTCAAGGCAGTTAGAAAATAGGGTTCAGGAGGTTTCGGAAATATCTCAGGGTTTAAAGAATCTGGCCAGAGAACTAAAAATTCCGGTTCTGGCCCTGTCGCAATTGTCGAGAGCGGTTGAGCAAAGAGGCGGTCCCAAAAAACCGCAGTTGGCAGATTTGAGGGAAAGTGGCTCAATTGAACAGGATGCGGATGTGGTTATGTTTTTATGGCGGGAGGATGAGGAGAATACTGAGAATATCAATTTGGATGTAGCCAAACACCGGAATGGTCCTTTAAGATCGATCAAGCTCTTCTTTAGAGGAGACAGGATAAAGTTTTACGGTCGGGAGACAAAACGACCTCAGGCTTCTTAAAATATGAGTTGCGGTGATTGCGGACGATTATCAGAAGACTATAATCTCTCTCCAGGAGATAAGTTGCTTAGTAGGGTTATTAAGGGATTGTGGAAAGCCAGACTGAATGTACAGGTTGCAGGGGAGATAGGTAGAGAAGTTAATTCTGAAGAGTTGGAAAAAGCAAGAAGCGATATTCAAAGGTTAAAAAAGATGGCAGAAGGAGTATTAGAGCCTTACCGAAAAGAAGATCCAAGTCAGAAAGTTTTTGAGGAAAAACTCAGAAGGATCTGAATAATTTAAGGAAAAGTGCGAGGTTTTTTGTAAAGTTTAAACTGTGGGCTCTCTACGAAAAAACTCGTACGTAACTTTCGTTGAAACTGCCTGCACTGAGGAACGAAGTGGCGAATGTGTGGACTCTTTGTTCTTTAAAATTCCTTCCTGCCGGCTCGCCTCGATTCGACGAAGCGGGTAAGCAGGTTTGCGTTTTTCTTTGAGGCATGTTATATTTTTTTTACTTTATGAAAAACTCATCTGAAGAAAAAACTCTAAATCTTCTGCTTTCAGGTAAACATCCTAAAGCGAAAAAATATGCTGGACATCATGTCTTAGTTATTAACGACCAGGTTTTTCCTTTAAAGGAAAAAGAAGCAGGTCTAAAAGATATTGAACGTCTTGAAAAGGAATTCGGTCAGACACCTGTCATTGTTTTTGTTCCGCGTCAGGATATCTCCTATATTCTTGTTCTATGCGAAAACTAGCTTCTTTTCCGTTTACATTTATCGGCAAAACCAAATTGGGTAAAATCTATCGTCCCTACGCAATCGTCTATATATATTCAAAACTAAGAAACAAATGGCAACCTATAGAGACGGTTATCGATAGCGGAGCTGATTACACGCTTTTACCAAAAAGGTACGCAGGGATTTTAGGAATTAATTTAACTGATTCTAATGTAGAATCTACTATCGGTGTTGGCGGATCAGAAACAGTTTATCAGTATCAAAACTTAACGGTCAAAATTGGTGATTATCAGATACGAATTCCTGCCGGTTTTTTAGAAAGAGATGATATACCATCGCTTTTAGGAAGATTAGATTGTTTAGAAAAACTTCGCCTGATTTTTGAAAATAAAGAAAGCCGATTTGAAATTCCTCAGAAATAACTACCCCTTCCCGAACCGAGCTTTGCTCTAATTCTGGGGCTATTTTTTGCTGCCGCAATTTTTGGCTTTTTCTTTCGCAAAAGCCATTTATTTTATCTTTTCTGCCCTTCCCTATTTTATTATGGTAATCCCTTGGTGTAGTATTTTGTTAATAAATCTTGATCTTACACCGCTCGCCTCAAGAAGAATTCTCTTCGCACTCCGCATTTACTATCTCCCTGAATAGTGGTTGATTTGGATCAACCAAGATACCTGAAATGCCGACAAATTCTCTCTCCATTTTGTTAAAAAATATAGGTATTAATCCCCATCTATCAGTATGTTTTTCAACATATTCGTCAGCCGAAGTAAAATAGCCATCAGAGTTTACCAGCGCCACAGGTGTGTTTTGGTATTGACTTGCCGGATCAACCCACACAACAAATTGATTCGCGCCGGCTTCAAACACCAAGTTCTATTAAAGAACGCGCCTGTGCTTGTGGCTCATCGTCTTTACTTTTCATAAAATCGACACCCCCCTTTGAGCAGTTGTTTGATATATTTTATCACAATTTATTAAATTTTTCAGAAAATGATTAACGAGTTTACTCCTTGCAAATTTTAAATCAGAATTAGTATCGTAAAAATGAGCTCAAGAAGACCGTTTGGATTTTTAATGCCCTCATTGGACAAGCCTAAATGTATTTGAGCTTACGAGTCGGGGCATTTAAGTTACTGTTCTTTAAAATTTTTGCGTTTTTCTTTGTAATCATTTCTTTTTAAGAAATGATTTGTCCGAGCCGACTTTTTCCGAGGCCGAAGGCCGAGCCCTTTGACTGCGCTCAGGGTAAACTCTAAAGATGGCGCTGCGAGTGGGTGGGGGCACTCGCAGCGCTACCTTTGAAATTCAGTCCGAATTTTTTCGTAAAGAGTCCACAGAGAAATGGAGAATTCGGCGAGTCAGGAATGGCGCTCGCCACGGGGGCGCCCTACGACTTCGCTCAGGGTAAAGGCGCGGCGAGCGCCATCCCCGACGACCCTTTTTCTCCAAAACTGTGGCCAGGGAGAGACTCGAACTCTCACGGTATTTGCATACCATAGGTTTTTGAGACCTACGCGTCTACCATTCCGCCACCCGGCCAGATGGCTTTTTGACTAAATTAGACTTATTCTAACAAATTTCGAATTTAAACCCAAATTTTAAAGCAAAAACTTAAAAATATATTGTAAAGATTTATTTTTGAAGTTAAAATACAAACTATGCTCGAAGCAAGTCAGTTAAAAACAGGGAAAGCTTTTTTATTGACAGGGAAGCCATATAAAGTAATCAAATATTTTCACCAAAAAATAGGGCGGGGTGGTGCAACTGTCAGACTTAGTGTCCGGAATCTTATTGATGGGTTGTTGGAGGAAAAGACCCTAAATTCATCTGCGAAGGTCCAGGAAATACTAACCACTAAAAAACCTTTAAAATATCTTTATTCTGACGGAGAAAATGCCATCTTTATTGATGAGAAAAGTTATGAACAGCTAGAAATCTCTCAGGAAGTTCTTAAAGATGAAATTCAATTTATTAAAGAGGGGGAGATAGTAAATATTTTATTTTGGGAAGATAGAGCTTTATCCGTCGATATTCCCATAAAGATTACTTTCAAGGTTAAAGAAACTCCTCCAGGAGTTAAGGGCAATTCTGCAACCAATGTTTACAAGTCTGCAATATTGGAAAATGGCATCAAGCTAAAAGTGCCTCTTTTTATAAATGCTGGAGATAAAGTTGTTGTCGATACAAGAACAGGGGAATATGTGGAAAGGGCGAAAGAAAAAGTGACTAAATACTAGATAAAGGATACATCTTTTCTAGCTAATAATCCAAACGAGAGCTGCGGCTACTGTTATTAGTTGGTTGAAAAGGCCGGGAATTAAAGAAGCATCGCTCTGGATTGATTTTTGTAAGTTAATCCAGCGTTTGATAGTTTTATTTTTAAGTCCTAAGAAGAAATAAGGTCCTTCAATTATGTCAGGAAGGGCAGCTGTAAATGAAGCTGCCAGAATAATTAACGCATGGTTGATATTTGGGAGCACTCTTGAAGCAATAAGACTTCCCGCAGTTAATGCCAATATGACATCAACGATAACAATTTTTATGCTCTTGGTTGTGGGGCGACCGAACTTTTCTGTTTCTGTATTTAAATGTGGGTTCCAGTGAGGAATCTTTTCTAAAATAAAATGACTTGCCAGAGCAAGTGGTAGTGATAGAGCAGGATTAGCAACTTTTGTCGCAATTGCCGCCCCTACGACAACATGAGGGGTTTCTAACACGGTAGCTTGGATCATACCTTTAGAAACTATTCAAAGTCAAGTTCCCGTTGTTTTCAACTTTGTAGGTAGATCAGAACATGGTATACACTTTTCAGGTGAACGGGTATATTAAGTATCGTAATTCTTTCCTAACACTCTTTGGTCAGGAGTATGATGGGTTAGAAAGGATGGTTAATGATTCCTGGAATCCATTTAAACTACCAAGAGCTTAAGAGGTATCTCTCCTGTAGCAGCCCAGGCGGACGATACTGTAGATACCCTCCAGTCTCGGAGGCAAAATTGCACAAACAGCCAAAACACTTGGTGTTACCATAGCTACTGTTTACAAGGCTATTAAGAAAGCTAAAGATGAATGTTTGGATGATGCTTCAAGGTCTCCCTATACCATTACCAACAAAACAAGCTCAGATATTGAAAAGAAAATTCGTAAGATCAAAAACTTAATGATATTAAAAAAACGAAGGTCAAAAAGGAGAAGTTTATTGACAATTCAAAGTAAATAGCTTGACCAAAATTCCAGTTGCAAGTAGATAAGTATATTAAATTAATATACTATAAAATTCAATTTTTAGGAGGCCCAAACATTCCCAAACTCCCAAACTACAACCAGAGCATGGCTGGAATAAGATTCTAAACTGGCACCTGTATATTGTTTTGTTGTATGAAAAACTCAAGTTCCACTAGATTCGTAAGGTAAACACTCCTATCACCTTCATAGTATTTCTGGACCTTCCCTTTTAAAAGAATATCGATGATTTCTGAGGATTTAACCCAGTTTTTTTCAGCTAATAAAGAATTTTTAAGTACTGAGATGACGAATTCACTCTTATCTACCAAGAAACGATTATAGTGTTCTCCTGTTCCCTCCTTTTTCCTAAATTGACTTTGCACAAAAATATCTTTTCTTTTTTGCCACATTTCTTGCTTTAAATAATCTTCTTTAGCTTTACTTGGTATACCACGGGCAACTTGAATTAAGCGAATATCGACAAATGGTGTAATGGGCCAAACTTCTATTTCCCAACTTATTGGAAATAAAATTATAAAAAGGTTTATAGCAGAATGAGGAATAAAAAGTGGGTAGGTATTTTTTTGTCGAAATCTTTCCTTTTCAAGAAGAAGTTCTACTCCTTTATCTGATAATACTTCGTCTATACAATATTTCTTAAGTGCTTGATATTCAAAAAATTGTTTTTGTACGGGAAACTTGAGTTTTAACTTTTGGAATTGCAAACAGAGGGGATATGAGTATATCATTGTTGGATGTTTGTAAGGATTTTTTTTATTTTTTTGGGTTTTTTTATACCTGCTTTTATTTTTTGGAAGAAGCTAAAAGACGACTATTTAGAGGAAAACCTGTTTTCATCAATCTTTTATATTTTTACCGGAATCTCAGCCGGGTTTTTGCTTAGCAGACTGGTTCTTCCGGAATTTTGGTTTTGGCTAACTTTAATTGGGTCCGTTTCTGGGTTGGCAGTATCACTTCACCGTTTTAAATTTAATTTTTACGAGATTTTGGATGGATATACTTTTTCACAATTATCAATAATCTTACTTATTTTTTTTTATGATTTTCTGGAAAATATGAAATTGAGCTCTGGTGGTGGATTTTTTCTGATAGTTTTATTTTTTGGCCTTTTTCTTTTTTTAGACAAACGTTATAAGAGCTATACCTGGTACAAGTCAGGCAAAGTAGGATTCACAGGTTTGGTTGTCATAGGCTTATTTTTTTTAACGCGTGCGGGGGTTGCGGTCACTTTTCCCGATATGTTATCCTTGGTTGGTAGGAATGACGCAATTATCTCAGGAGTGGTTGCATTTGCGGCATATCTTATGCTTTTTAATTTATCCAAAGAATAAATGGCAAAAGAAAAAAAAGTCAGTAAAAAATTGAAAACTGGCTCCCAAAAACCGTTTTTCAAGACTGTAAAAATAGGAAAAGATATAATTGCTTTTCCTTCCAAACTTCTAAACCCGGTTGCAAGATTTTTGCAGAGCCGTCTTAAGAGACTTGAAAAAAGAAAAAAAGAAATTTCCAAGGAAGATCCATTTCGTGACACGACTCGATTGATGGATAATGCCTCACCTGATTCTGATGCCGCAGAACAGTTTGGACATGCTAGGATTTCGGCAATAAAAGAGGAATTGGAAAGAAAAATAATTCAGACCAAAAAGGCACTAACTATGATAAAACTTGGGAAATACGGGATTTGTGAGGATTGCGGAAGGATGATTGATACAGACAGGCTTGTTGCTTACCCTGAAGCAACTTTGTGCGCCAATTGTCAGAAGAAAAGGGAAGAATAAACCGGTAAGTCATAGGTTATAGGTTATTGGTAGACGGGGGTTTGAGAAATGGAACCTGAGATTATTTTCGAGGACGAGAGTCTTCTTATCTTGAGTAAACCTTCAGGTTGGATCGTTAATGAAGCAAAAACTACTCTCGGCAGGCTTGTGGTACAGGGGTGGATCGCAAAAAATTTCCAATATCCAATTTCCAAAAACAAGTTATTCAGAAACGGAATTGTTCATCGATTGGATAAAGAAACAAGCGGAATACTTTTGCTTGCAAAAACCTCTGATGTATTTCATAACCTTCAGAATCAATTTAAGAATAGGGAAGTTGAAAAGACTTACATTGCCCTTGTACACGGGAAGTTAGTGCCTGAGGAAGGAATTGTCAGTGTGCCTACCGGAAGGTTACCCTGGAATAAAGAAAGATTCGGAATCGTTCCGGGAGGTAAAGAGTCGCAAACTTTTTATAAAGTAAAAAAATATTTAAAAAAGGATGGAGAGGATTTTAGTTTGGTTGAGTTTTACCCTAAAACCGGCAGAACTCATCAGATTAGGGTCCACTCAAAATACCTCGGTCATCCAATTGTTTCTGATCAGTTTTATGCAGGCAGAAAAACATCAAGAAGTGATCGTAAATGGTGTCCAAGGCTTTTTTTGCACGCAAATAAAATTAAATTTAGACATCCTAATAAGAAAAAAATGCTAGAATTTAATCTAGAATTACCTTACGATCTCCAGAATTGTTTGGATAATTTAATGAAAGGGGTTATTAAGGGAAGTGTGAAACTTGTATAAATGCTACTTTGGTGCTTTGGGTCTAAACTACTTTCTTTACAAGCATCTTGGCTTCATTTAAACTTTAAATTAAGTACATGGATTTTTCGCAAATAACTCTTTTTTTAGTCACCTCAGCTTTATTCGGTTTATTGGCAAAATTTTTAAAACAACCTCTTCTTATAGGCTATCTTTTTGCGGGAGTTATACTTGCCGGAGGAGGTTTTATTAAGGACATATCTTCGCTTTCTAATTTGGGAAAGATTGGAGTAACCTTTCTTTTATTTTTGCTGGGTTTGGAAATAAAGCTGAAAGAGATTCCGGAAATTGGTAAGGCCGCATTGATTATCGGGAGCGCACAAATTTTCCTCACTTCTTTACTGGCAATTTTCCTATTACTTTTTTTGGGTTTTGGCTTTGTTCCGTCCATTTATATTGCCTTTGCCCTGACATTTTCCTCAACAATTATTGCCGTTAAGCATCTTTCTGAAAAAAATGATCTTGAAAGTTTATACGGAAGGATAACTGTTGGAGTTTTATTATTGCAGGATTTGGTTGTGGTTTCAATACTTTTATTATTGTCCGGATTAAAAGGCGGAAATTTGCTGTTTCAGGATTTTGCCTTTCTTTTAGTTAAGACAGTTTCTATTCTGATGGCTGTCTGGTTCGTTTCCAAGAAAATCCTTCCCTTTCTTTTTGAAAAATTTATTGCTGCTTCCGGCGAACTTCTTTTCATTGTGAGTTGTGCCTGGGTATTGGGAATATCCAGTCTTGTTGCCGGACCAATAGGTTTGAGTCTTGAAGTCGGGGGTTTTTTGGCAGGACTATCACTTTCAAGTTTGCCTGAACATTTGCAAATCGCAGCACGCACGAGACCTTTAAGGGATTTTTTCCTTACCTTGTTTTTTCTGTACTTGGGTACACGCTTGATTACGGGTGTGGACATTATCAGTCTTTTACCTTATGCATTTGTCCTTTGCCTTTTTGTTCTTATAGTCAAACCCCTGATAGTTCTTCCCATTATGGGAATGATTGGTTATAAAAGACGAACATCGCTTTTCACAGGTTTATCAATTGCCCAGGTATCGGAGTTTTCATTTATTCTTTTAGCGCTTGGAACTAGTTTGGGTCAGGTGACAGAAAAAGAAAGCAGCCTAGTTATCTTGGTTGGTGTTTTTACAATGATTGCTTCAACTTATCTTATGATTAAGCAAGAATGGTTGTATCGTAGATTAGCAAGTCATTTACGAATTTTTGAAAAGAAAAAAAACAAAGAATCAGCGCTAATAGAAAAAGTAAATTTTCAGGATCATCTGGTCCTGATTGGTGCCAATAGGACCGGAAGGTCGCTTATTAACTTTTTTAGAAAGAAGGGTGTAAGTTTTTTGGTCGTGGATTTTGACCCCAAGGTTTTTAGTTCCTTAACTGCAGAAGGTATCAATGTGATGTTTGGGGATATTTCTGATAACGAAATAATCAAATTGATGAATCTTGATAAAGCCAAAATGGTTATTTCAACAACAACCAATCTTGAGGATAATTTGACCATTTTGGAACAGATAAGAGGTTATAAAGTAAGACCGGCAAGCATGATGACTGTCTCGACTAGGGAGGAAGGTATAAAGTTATATGAGGCCGGAGCAAGTTACGTTATTGTACCAGAGGTGGTTGCAGGCGAGCATATAAAACATCTTTTAAAAGCTTATAGATTTTCTGGCGAGCGCCTGCGAAAAATGGGTAAAGCTCATTTCAACAGGTTAATATTTAAGTGAATTTGAATTACTGAAGTTTACCCTTTTTTATTACCTCAGAGGTTTATTGCAAGTGTGAAACTCATGCTAAGATAGTATATTGCCGTGCCTGCCCAAAGAAAAAAGTCAAGAAGGTTGAAAAGTCCAAAAAGAAAAATATTTTTATATTTTCTTTTCAGTCTTATTTTGATATTTTTCCCAAGCTTCGTTTTTCTTCAAAAAAGGGTTTGGAACGGTAAAGATAAGTTGTCAGTTGTTATAAATAACCCCAGTGGTGATATTCTAATTTCAACCTTTGATCCGAATACGAAAGAAATTATTAATTTAAACATTTCGGGTGAATTAGAGGTTGAACTTGCAAGACGGCTTGGTATTTGGAAGTTAAAAAGTGTATGGAAGTTGGCTGAAAATGAGAATATTGAAGGGAAGTTATTAACAGAAACTATTACAAAGTATCTTAAATTACCAGTTTTTCTCTGGGCAGATTTTCCGGCAGGTGGATTTAGTAAGGGGGGACTGGGTCTGATCAAGGCCGTTTTTTTGCCATATGAAACGAATCTTAAAATGAGCGATAGGTTGGGAATAGGGCTATTCTCTTTAAGGGTTAATAATAAAAATAAGGTTGATATTGATTTGGCCAAGAGTGGTTTTTTGGAAGAGGCAACCCTTACGGACGGAAGTAGTGGGTATCGTCTATTGAGAAAGCTTCCAGACTTTATACAGGCAGGTTTCAGTGATAACCAATTATCTCGAGAGAAGGCAAAAATGATTATTAAAGATAGAAGTGGTTTTAATAACTCAGCAAGCGAGTTGGGGGAGGTCGTTGAGGTTTTGGGAGCCAAGATGGCATCAATCGTTAAAGAGGAAGAAGAGGATTCAGACTGTTTAGTTAAAAGTAAAGATAGAAGGTTAGGCAGGAAAATAGCTTGGATTTTTTCTTGCCAACTGGATGAAAAAGATCTAGAGGGTAATTTTAATTTTGAGGTGATATTGGGAAAAAGGTTCGCTCAGAGGTTTTGAAATGAGTTCTAGACAACATCTTCATTCTCTTCGTTTAAATGAACCTTTTCTTTTTTGTAAACGAATTCAGGAGGTGTGAATGAGAGATATTCAATTTTTTCTGTAGAGAAAGAAGGAATGTTTGAGAATTTTTTTGATCTTTTGGTTTCTCGAATGAAAACTTTTACCTCTTTTTTATTTATGGATTTAATGAAAACCTTATATTCATTACCCTTCTTTATTAGATTTCGTAGGCGGGCGGATAGATCGTCAGGAATTCTACCAACATATCTTGAGTCTTTAGTTACAACAGAAATTCTGTGGGCATGGGTGTTAAGTTTGACTTCGTCTCCAGCATCTAGTTTTGCCAGGATTTTTGAACTGCCCAAATGAAGCAGGGCAACAATTTTTGTTTTACCGGGTTCCTCTAAGAAAACCTGGGCATTTGAGGGGATAGATAGGTAAATTTCTCCTTTCTTTAAGTTTTTCCGTTTTTCTAGAGATTTTTGGGCAATTGAATTAAAAGGATCAATTTTTAGCACTCTTTGCGAGAACCTTCTGGCTTTAAGTAAATTACCCTGTTCAGCCTCCGCACGAGAAAGTCTATTTAATGCGTCAATATTCTCGGGATCACTTTTGAGAATTTCTTGGTTGATCTCTGAAGCTTTTTTCCAATCTCCGGATAAGGCCAATGAAATTGCTTCCTGGGCAAGGTCATCATTCATATTTTCTTTTTGAGTATAGATGGACGGAGGAAGTTGTCAAGCCCTTTTAACGGGGGTGCTAATTTGGACCTGAGGCAAATTGTTTTGGTGTATAATAAGAGATTGTAGTTATGTCAGGACATTCAAAGTGGTCAACAATTAAAAGACAAAAAGGAGTTCGGGATATAGAGCGGGGGAAAGTTTTTAGTAAGCTTGCCAGAGCAATTTCAATTGCTGTAAGGGCAGGTAAATCTTCTGATCCCTCGGCCAATCCAAAACTGAGAGTGGCAATTGAGCATGCGCGTGCACTCAACATGCCCAAAGATAATATACAAAGGGCAATTTCCAGAGGCTCAGGGGAAAGGAAAGAGTTTGAAGAGATATCTTATGAAGGATTTGGTCCTTCAGGAGTAGCAGTTATTGTTGAAGCCGCAACTGACAATAGAAATAGAACAGGGCAGGAAATCAAAAATATTTTTGAGAGAGTAGGTGGTAATTTAGTTGGTCCTGCCGCGGTCTCTTTTAATTTCGAACCCAGAGGTTTAATTGTGGTTAAAAAAGAAAAAGACAGTGAAGAACAGATGTTGAAATTAATAGATGCTCAGGTAGAGGATATTGATGAGACCGGGGATGCTCTTGAAATATATGTGAGTCCGGGCAATCTTGCAGATAGCTGCAATACTTTGAAAAACTTGGGGTTTTCCATTATATCATCCGAACTTGTCAAAAAACCCAAAAACCTGCAGACGATAGAAGATAGAAAAACCGCAGAGAAGTTATTGAATTTTTTAGATAGTTTAGAAAATCACGAAGACGTTCAAAAGGTCTATGCCAATTTTGATATTCCTCAGGAAGTACTTAGTGGAATTTAGTAAATGAGTTTTTTTAGATGTGTTTGATCTGAGTAAAAGAAAACGTTTCATTACAACTTCTTTAATTCTTTCGATGGGATTTATTGGTGTGCAGATTCTTGAATCTTACAAAATTTTTGCTATCGGGGTTTTAGGATTATTAACAGTAATTTTTTTCGTTTGGTCGCTTTGGGAGGGATTAGGGCTTAATTTAACGCTTCTAACATTGGTTTTGCCTATCCTTTTTACTATCGGAGTAGGGCTTTTTTGGTTTCTTTTACCAAGCAGTATTCTTACTCGAATACCAATTATTTTACTTTATGGGTTGGGGATTTACGCGCTTTGTTTAACAGCTAATATCTATACGGTTGCCACAATCAGAACGATAGCATTGCTCAGAGCGGCTAGGGGAGTAGGATTTGTATTAACTCTTCTTACATTTTTTTTGCTTTTTAACACTATTTTCTCATTACGCTGGAATATTTATCTTTCAGGTTTATCCATTTTTTGCTTGAGTTTTCCCTTGTATCTCCAGGGATATTGGACGATTCCTTTGACCAAAAAGAAATCGAAATTTTTTTTGGGAATGTCCTTAATCGCAAGTATAGTTAGCTTTGAAATATCTTTGGCGCTTTATTTTTGGCCTGTTACGGTTTTGGTAGGTTCTCTTTTTTTAACAGCAACATCTTATATGATTTTAGGTTTGGGACAGGCAGATTTAGAAGGGCGTCTTTTTGTCCAAACCGTTAGGGAATACTTGGTTTTGGGTTTATTAGTATTTTTGGGAATGTTTTTTGCAACTCGTTGGGGTGGATAAAAAAAAGATTTTCATTTTTTTTATAAATTTATTGAGAGAGCGGCACGCAAGGGGGGAAGGGGGAGAGATGAAAGTTTAGGTACCCTATAATAATTATAGGACGTTAGAGATTTTTTTCACAAATTTTACAATTTTTTTTCACGACACGGTACATAATTTAACTCATACGAATATTTCCCGAAGGGTGAACTTCAAAATAATTGTTATAGTTTGATATAGTTATTGTGCTCAATACTTCTCTTAGTAGATAAGAAAGAATATTGCATAGAATTTCTTTCTCTCATTTTGTGGATAAGTATAGGTTTTTAGAGGAGAAATATAAATGCTTCTGGATAAAATTATATATTTTTAAGTTTTTGATTAGTCAAAATCATTTAGTAGTCCTCCCAGGAGGAGATCTGGGTAAAGTGGGATGTATGGAAAAAACATTATAGTCGTACAAGAATACTTTTGCGACTAAGTTAGATAGCTGTTTAGAGTGGGGTGTTTTTTTTATCTCTTTTTTCCTCTTTTTGTTTTAATGATAAAAGTTAATTTTACAATTTAATCATTTTAGTTCTCTTTTATGGATATGTTAATAAATTTTTCCTACCGAACTAAAGCCGAAATATACTAGATCTAGAGTCTTTCTAATAAAGTTGCCCACTCCCCTATTTTTTGTAAGAACTTTTTTCTTTTTCGTAGACATTATAAAAACGGCAAATCTGGGTAAAAATATTTTGATTGAAATGATCACTTACTCATATTTTATAAAACGAAGGCCTTAGAATTGATTTGGTGAAGTCGGTTTTTATGTCGGTTGTAAACAGACTCCTGCTACAGTTAAACATGCTAAAAAACTTGATGAGAAAGCTCGCATTGAGTCTTGGAAACCGATTTTCGAAAGAAGTGTTGAAAAGGGATGTCCTGATGGTATAAACACAAGATGTTTGGCTGACACCCACGTTAGGATTTTTAACGCTTCAAGAGGAGGAAGGGAAAGAGAGTAGTAAAAGGAGAACACTTTAATGTCGCACAATATTGACAAACTTCTATATTTGCTGTAAAGTGTTTTTGTAAATGGTTTCCTCTGCCCAGAAAAATTCTTCCGAGCTGTCAAAAAAAATTGATGAGTTTTTAGAGTATCTGGAGGTTGAGAGAGGCTCCTCTAGCCTAACAATAAGAAATTATAGGCACTATTTAAACCGCTTTTTGGACTGGTTAAGAAAAGAAGGAATCCGATTGGGACTTCGCGATATAAACCCCGAGTTGGTAAGACAATACAGGGTTTTTCTTTCAAGACTGCCTATTAAATTCAGTCGACCTTACTCCCGCAGCAAGGATTCAACTTTAGGCAGGAGAACTCAGGCTTATCATGTAATTGCGCTCCGATCCTTTCTTCGCTGGCTTATCAAAAATGACTATGAAGTTATGTCGCCTGACAAGATAGATCTTCCCAAGGTTTCAGAAAGGCAAGTTAAATTCCTGACCGGAGAGCAGATTGACAGGCTTCTTAACGCCCCTACCCTATCAACCGTTCAGGGCAAGCGCGACAAGGCAATTTTGGAAGTTTTATTTTCAACCGGGCTTCGGGTTTCCGAATTAGTGAGACTTGACCGGGATAAACTTGATTTGCAGAGACGAGAGTTTGGAATTGTGGGAAAAGGTGGGAAGGCGCGTATTGTTTTTTTGTCACAAAGAGCAGTTAACTGGCTTGAAAATTATCTTAAAGTAAGAGAGGATAAATTTAAACCACTTTTTATAAGACATAAAGGTGCGATTAGTCCTTCCACTTCTGATGAAAAAGTTCGCCTTACTTCCCGATCTGTTCAGAGAATGATCAAAAAATATGGCGAAAAAATGAAGTTACCAATTGAGGTAACCCCTCATGTCCTGAGGCACTCTTTCGCAACTGATTTATTGATGGCTGGGGCAGATATTAGAAGTGTTCAGGAAATGCTGGGGCATAAAAATATCCAGACAACCCAGATTTATACTCATGTAACTCATAAGCACTTGAGAGAAATTCATGACGCGTTTCATGGGAAAGGGCGTTGATAAAAGATTCTCTTTGAGATAATCTTTAACTATGCAAACTCAGACTATTTCTACTAAAGAACTTAGGGAGAATTTTGGCAGAGTTCTAGTTGCTTTGACTCTTGGTACTACTTTGACACTGACCTATCGAGACAAAAAATTAGCGAAAATAAAACCCATAAAAGAGCAAAAGAAGAAGCTATTGAAAGAAGAAGCAATTACGAAAGTAAGAAAGTTAGCAGGTGGTTATAGACTGGACTCTCATACGCCAGAGGAGTTGAATAAAATCTTTAGAGAGAGCTACGAAGAAATGTTATCTTGATAGTCATATTTTAATCTACTACAAAAATGAAGATGAGCTGCAACACAACAATACTTGTAAAAAGATAGAGTTGTTGATTTCTTCCGGGGCAAGCTTATATGTATCATCATTAGTCATCGATGAATTTTTGTATCAGTTTTCAAAGATGTTGTTTAATAAAATCAACTTTTCCTGGATATTATAGTGGCAAAGTTTGAAATTATAGGTAGATTGGAGAAATCAGATCATCTTGAAGGTCGTTCTTGGATAGTTGCTGAATGTTTTGCTAATCTGTATCCCGCTATATTTACCGAAAATAATACCCCCCATGTTGTTGTACTTACCGTCTTATTTGACGGTCTTTTCTCTAAAGCAGAAATTGCTTCTGCTTTTGCCGAAGAAAAATCATAACCTCCCTGTTCGGATTGATCTTGTGACATGATATTATGATAGAAAAATATAATTGAAATGCAACCATCTTGGAAATTAGTACTGTCTTAAAAACTATTATGAAAACTATAATTTTACCTGGGTATTCTTTACATAATAAAGATTGGGCTTATGAGGTTAGGAATAAGCTTAATTTGAATCAAAAGGTTATCGTTCATGAATGGAAGCATTGGACTTCCGGGAGTTTTTCTGTTGCCCATGAGTTAAGAAAAATTGCTGAGGAAATTCGCGGGAACGAAAAGATTAACATTATTGCTAAGTCAGTTGGTACAAGAGTGGCGATGGAGTGGATTATTAGAAATCCGAAGTTTGTTAATAAACTAGTACTTTGCGGTATACCTGTAAGCTGGCAGCCGAAGGATGTCGGATCTGTTTCTGAGATTTTTCAAAAGGGGCTGTCTTTTTTGAAGGCGAGACAAATTTTGATTTTCCAAAACGAAAAAGATCCGTTTTCCACTTTTGAAAAAATAAAGGAGATGGTCGGCCGGATAAATAGAAAAATAAAGGTGATTGAAAAACCCCGAAATGATCATCATTACCCTTATTTTGATGAATTTCAAAAATTTCTTGGAAAAGTTTAAATAGTTGATCCAATCAATCTTGAAGTTATTCCCCTTCTTTATCCCCATTTCTATTAAGGGCAGCTACAGCTGCAACACCATCGCCCTTTTTGGCAAAACGCATTAAGATTACTCCCTGGGTATTTCTTCCCATTTGGGGAATATTTTTTACGGGAAGTTTTATCACTTGGCCAGTCTTTGAGGTAATGGCAATCTGTTCAGCCTCTTGGGTGAGGATGACTTCGGTTGTTAGTTGTCCGGTTTTTGTATTGACCGCCGCTGCCTTTACCCCCTTCCCGGCCCGCTTTTGGACAGGAAAAAGATGGATCGGCGTTCTTTTTCCAAGTCCATGTTCAGAGATGGTTAGAAGGTCTCTAAAAAATTTACGCCTTCTATCTTTAGGAGGAACGTCTTTGGCGGCAAATACCTCCATACCGATAACTTCATTGCCCTTTTCCAGTTTAATTCCCCTCATGCCGGTTGTAGCTCTTCCCATAGGACGGACATTTGCTTCTGGAAAGCGAATAGATTTTCCTCCTTTGCTAATGAGTATTATATGGTCGTCACCTGCGGTTTCGTGAACAGAGACTAATGAATCGTTTGTATCAAGTTTAATAGCAATAAGGCCCGATACTCTTAGATTGGTATATTTAGAAACTGGAGTCTTTTTTACTGTGCCGAGACTGGTCGCCATGATGAGATGTTTTCCTTTGGCGCTTAAAGGTAATACCGACATAATTTTTTCATCTTGACTGATATTGATTATATTGACTGCCGCTTGTCCCTTTGCCTGGCGAGATGTTTCTGGTATCTCCCAGGATTTTGTTCCGTAGACTTTTCCTTTATCTGTAAAGAAAAGAATCGTATCATGGGTTGTGGCTGAGACTAGATGTTCGATCTCATCTTCTTCTTTGGTTGCCATTCCGGTTACCCCCTTACCTCCCCTTCGTTGTGTTCTATAGGTTGCTCTGGGTAGTCTTTTTATGTAACCAGTTTTTGTGAGCATGATGAGAGTATCTTCTTTGGCAATAAGATCCTCCTCGCTGAACTGCCCTATTTTTTGCTTATAAATTTTTGTTTTTCTTGCATCAGCAAATTTTTCTTTTACTTGGGATAGTTCATTGATGATGATTGATAGTACTTTATTCGGATCTTTGAGAATGCTGGTTAACTCATCGATTATCTTTTTAACCTCTTCGTACTCCTTTTCAATTTTTTCCCGTTCAAGTGCCGCTAAGCGTCTAAGCTGCATATCCAGAATTGCGATAGCCTGGATCTCGCTTAGGGCAAATTTTTTCATTAAGTTAACCTTTGCTTCTTCCTGAGTGCGGCTTTTCTTGATTGTTGAAATTACCTCGTCCAGGTTGTCTAGCGCAATTTTTAATCCTTCAATGATGTGGGCCCGGCGTTTGGCAGCAGTTAACTCGAAAATAACTCTTCTTGTGATAACTTTTTGTCTGTGTTTTATATATTCAACTATGATTTGCTTCAGGTTTAAGGTATAGGGAGTTCCGTCAACCAGTGCGACAAAATTTGCAGGAAATGTTGTTTGAAGTTGGGTGTGTTTAAAAAGATTATTGAGAATTGATTTTGGTCGGGCATCGCGTTTAAGATCAACAACCACTCTCATTCCTTCTTTATCAGACTCGTCTCTCAGGTCTGAAATTCCTGTGACTTTCTTTTCTTTTACCAAATCAGCGATTTTCTTAACAAGTTGAGATTTATTTGCCTGATAGGGAATTTCGGAAATAACTATCTGTTGTCTACCTTTACTGCTTCCCTCTCGCGCAGGCGAGTCTTTAATTTCTGCGATACCCCGAATAACTACTCTTCCTCTTCCTGTTGCGTAAACGTCTCTTAAGGACGTTGCATCATAAATAGCCCCTCCTGTGGGGAAATCAGGTCCGGGAATAATTTGAATTAATTCTTCAATTGTAATATCGCTTTCAAAACCTACATCTTGGGGTTTCACTTCTCTTCCTGCTTCTTGCCCCTTTTTTTCACCTGAGGCCAGTAAAGAAATTCTCTTGATAACAAATTCTGTCTGTTCTTCCTGTTTTGCGGCCTCATAGGTTACTTTCCCTTTTTTGATTGTAGTTATAATTGCGTTTACAACTTCGGTTAAATTATGTGGTGGAATTTTGGTGGCCATTCCGACCGCGATTCCTTCGGAGCCCATGAGAAGTAAGTTGGGAAGAAGAGCCGGAAGGAAAGTCGGTTCTTTTAAAGTCGCATCAAAATTATCCATAAAATCAACTGTTTCTTTTTCGATGTCGGAAAGCATATAGTTTGAAATCGGAGCAAGTTTTACTTCTGTGTAACGCATAGCAGCCGGAGGATCGCCGTCTACCGAACCGAAATTTCCCTGCCCTTTTACCAATGGATAGCGCATTGAGAAACTTTGTGCCATTCGGACCAAAGCGTCATAAACCGGAATGTCTCCGTGTGGATGGTATTTTCCCAAGACTTCACCAACCACTTTTGCCGATTTTGTAAAAGCAGAAGTTGGATTTAAACCTATTTGCTGCATGGCAAAAAGGATTCTTCGGTGAACCGGCTTTAGTCCGTCTTTGACATCAGGCAGTGCTCTTGCCACAATCACGCTCATTGCGTAGTCAAGGTATGACTTTTGCATTTCCTCGGTTATTTTCGTGGGCTGAATTTTTCCGATGTCCATATTTTTTGGGTGAAAAGTAACAAGTAACCAGTAACAAGTAGAATCACGCTTGGCCGACAAAAAATAGGTTCACCAAGCCTATTTAATCTTATCTTTTTTGAAGCTGGTAAACAAGTATTATTTTATAGTTTAGTTTTTTTACACACCTTCTTGATTTCCGCGTCATAAAGCTTATAATATGTACTTGTAAGCTTAGATAACTTAATTAGCATGGTAGAAAAAGAAGCGTCGCTACCTAAAGAATTACCTAGAGAAGAGATGTCAACCATGGATTTGGTAGCGCGAGCCGGTGCCAGTTTGGGGGTAGCCGATCAAGTTCAGGGACATAATACCAGTGTCAAATCTCAAGGCGGAAAGCCATTCTCGCTTGAGGTAAGGGATGATTTACTTGTAAAAGCCTTAGAAGATCTAAAAGAACTACAGAGAAGACAAAGACGGGGAATTAAAGGTCGTTTTTTTCCTCGTCGCTGGGAGATGGGAAGATGGCCTTCAGAAAATAAATTCGGCAAGTATAGGATAGAGCATGGGAATTTTAGTTTACGTGAAGCGGCGCAGACTAATGAAGACATTAGAAATCTTGTTGAAGAACTAGGTCTGACCATAGTAAGATAACATGGTAGAGAGAGGGAGAAAGTCGAGATTTGATGATCAAGCTCAAGAAGTGCTTAAAGCATTAGAAGAAGACCAGGCTGCGACTGTTTTTGTACCTATAGATCCGAGTGGACTGGTACGACTAGGAAGTGTTCGAGATGGTATTGTTAAACGATTAGAAAGAACTTATGGTGTTAAAGTTGTAACTAGACAAGAACCAGTTGATGGCGGAAGAAAACTTCATTTCTCCCAGAGTGAATAAACGTAAAGTAAATGAAACGTCTACTATTTTGATTTTACTAGGAAATACTCTTCTTTGGGAGTGGACTTTAGCCAGGCAAGGATTTGTTCAACGTCCTTTTTTTGCGATTTATGGGCTTTGACTGATTGAATTTTTTGGCTCCAATATTTTGAAACGTCGACGACTAAATCGACTTCAGACTTTTCATAACCGTCGGGAAAATAGATGAAATAATTTTTCATATTATCAGAGACATCTTTCGTAGTTACAGCATAAAGAAGTTTTCTCACAAACGGTAACTTTTGAAAAAGATAGCTTGTAACCATTGAACAAAAGACATGATCGATATGGCCGGAAATTCCCCTTAGTTCAAAGGTCATAAGAGTGTCAGGCTTAATTTTGAGAAGAATTTTTTCAATTTTTGCTGCCACCTCATGATAGAGATCGTTTCGCAATTCCCCGTCTTCGTAGCCCAAGAAAAAGACTTTTTTCACTCCCAAGATTGTTGCAGCTTTTTTAAGTTCTTTCTTTCTTTTTTGGGAAAGATTTTTTATTCTGCCATTGGTTTTATCATTCCCGTTGGTAACGCAAATTATATAAACCTCTCCCCTATCGGCAAATTTTGCTATGGTTCCGGATGGACCAAAGGACTCATCATCGGGGTGAGCAAAGACACAGACTAATTTCTCTTTTTTCATAATAAACTACTTCGTAGCAAGCTACGAAGTATTCCTACGGACAAGTTTGTTCAATCCTTTGCTTCATCCTTGCATCAAGATGCGAGGTATTCGCAAAGTTTGAATAAATTGAGATTATACAATAACTTAAAGTTTAGGGACAGGATTTGAATTGGTAGCCACCGGGATGGACCTATTTTTTGGCGGAAGTTGAACCAGGTGTTCTGGGAAGAAGACGACCTAATTTCCCATCTGCTGTTACCTTAGCAATAAAATTACCAGTGACAATTATTGGTCCGGAATCGGTTTTAAATAATACGCCTTGGAGTTCTTCACCTTGGATAGACAATGTTCTAGGTTCTCTGGATAATTTACTTTGAAGTAGTCGTCTTGCCAGCATGTCGGCAAAATCAATTTCTTCTTCAGAAGGCCACTCACCTTCTACTGGTATACTTACACCTTCTTTAGTGCGCAGTGTAGTTGCCGGCGGCCTCGTGAACCTTCTTAACATTCCTACTATCATATAATTTTCAAACCAGAAATGGCGCTAAAAAAAGAGCCACAATTTGGACAATTTTCATCATCGGATTGATTGCCGGACCTGAGGTATCTTTTAAAGGATCTCCTACAATATCACCAACAACAGCAGCTTTATGGGTGTCTCCCCCTTTTCCGCCGAAATTCCCATCCTCGATATATTTTTTAGCATTGTCCCAAGCCCCTCCGGTATTACACATATAAAAGGCCAGCATCAATCCTACGGCAACTACCCCTCCCAAAAACCCTCCCAACGGTTCTGCACCCAGTAAGCCGACTAAAATCGGCATGGTCACAACAATGGCTGCCGGAATTACCAATTCCTTCTGAGCCGCTGCTGTAACAATTTCCACGGCTTTGGAATAATCAGGAAGTGCACTGCCTTGCATAATCCCTTTTATTTCTTTGAACTGCCTTCTTACTTCTTCAACAACCTGAAAAGCAGCTCGCCCGACAGAACCCACAAGCCTTGAAGAAAATAAAAATGGCAGTGCTCCACCGAGAAGAAGCCCTATAAAAACTTTGGGCTGGGAGATGTCAATTGAAGTCAAGCCGGTTGCTTCGAAATAAGTGGCGAAAAGTGAGGATGCGGCAACAGCAGCTGACCCAACCGCAAACCCCTTGGTAAGAGCTTTGGTGGTGTTTCCGACTGCATCAAGTCCCCCGGTTACTTTTTCTGCCCTGCCTTTCAAACCTGCCATTTCCACCATTCCTTGAGCGTTATCGGCGATTGGGCCGAAGGTGTCTAGTGCCATGATTATTCCGGTCGTTGCCAGCATTCCCATTCCGGCAAGCGAAATTCCGTAAAAGCCCAAGAAAAGATAGCCTAGGAAAATTGTGGCAGCGATAATTAAGACCGAAACGAAAGTTGATTCCATTCCGAAAGCCATTCCGGAAATAAGGTTTGTTCCCGCGCCCGTTTGCGAGGCTTTTGCAATTGCCACAACCGGTTTTTCTCCCGGACCTGTATAGTATTTGGTTACGTATAAAAGGGCAAGCATTGAAATAATTCCGGTTATTGCAGCGTAACCAGCCCTTGGCTCTTTTAAGAGGAATGTGGATAAAAACATAAAGACAAAGATAGCCGAAACCGCTGAAATGAGGAAACCTCGGATAAGAGGTTTTATCGGATTTTCGCTTTCGCTTTTTGCCTTGACAAAGAAAGTGCCCAAAATTGAGGTTAGTATTGCTCCAGAACGGGCCAGAAGAGGAAAAACGACACCGGGAAGTCCAAAAAACTGTCCTCCCAATATCATGGCGGCGACTATGGTGAGAGCATATGACTCAAAAACATCAGCTGCCATTCCGGCACAATCCCCTACGTTATCGCCGACATTGTCGGCAATTGTAGCCGGATTTCTTGGGTCATCCTCGGGAATTCCCTGTTCAACTTTTCCAACCAAATCAGCTCCCACATCTGCAGCTTTGGTAAATATTCCTCCCCCCACCCTCATAAAAAGAGCCAAAAGCGCGGCTCCGAACCCGTAGCCGACCAGAACATTGGTTGCCTCTCTGGCAACAGTCTCAGGCCCCATTGCGATATATCTAAAGTATGACCACATATAGATAAGGGACACCCCTAAAAGTCCCAAGCCAACAACCAGCATTCCGTTGACTGTTCCTGCTCCGAAGGAAATTCTTAAGGCATGACTTAATCCTTTTTGAGCAGCGTTGGCGGTTCTTACATTGGCTCTTACCGCAATCCACATACCAAGATAGCCGATTGTGGCACTAAAAACGGCGCCTAAAAGAAAGGTAACGGCAATCCCCTGCCCTAAGGTAAACCAGATGAGCGCTGCTAAGGCAAGCATAAGAGGAAAAATTACTTTAAATTGCTTGGTCAGGTAGGACATGGCTCCTTCCCTGACTGCTTTGGCAATTTGTTGAAGTTTTTCTGACCCTTCGGCCTCTTTGAGAACTTTTCGGCTTAAATAAAGCCCATATCCTAGTGCAATCAAAGAAGTTGCAGGAGCAAAAAAGAGTGCAATTAGTTGTATATCCATTAATTTGCTAAATATTAAGTATAGCAAGTTTCATCCTCCTTATTTTCGCACTCGGTTTTTCAGAACTGTCCGATCATGTCTCGTGCCAAAATTGGTCGACGGACTTCAGCTTACTTTTTTTTTATATATCTAACGTAGCGAGCTTTGCATGTGTCTGGATGAATTTTTTCCTGGGAGCGACTTCTTTGCCCATAAGAATGGTAAATATTCTGTCGGCTTCTTCAGCGTCTTCAGCGGTGATCTGTTTTAAGATTCTGGTTTTGGGATCCATGGTTGTATCCCAAAGTTCAATCGCATCCATTTCTCCCAGGCCTTTATAACGCTGTACATTAACCTTTCCTTCCAGGATTTTCAGATATTCCTCTTTTTCCTCTTCGTTGTAGAAGTACTTTTTGACCTTTTTATGTTCAACTTTATAAAGAGGCGGCATAGCAATATAGACATAACCTTTCTTAATAACCTCCGGCATATGGCGGTAAAGGAAGGTTAAATAAAGGCATTTAATGTGTGATCCGTCTACATCCGCGTCAGCCATGATGATGATTCTGTGATAACGAAGTTTTTTAATATCAAACTGATCGCTGACTCCTGCTCCGATCGCCACAATCAAATTTTTGAATTTATCGGATTTGATTATTTGATCGATTCTTGCCCTTTCAGTATTAAGCACTTTTCCAAAAAGAGGTAAAATTGCCTGGAATTTTCGATCCCTTCCGTTTTTTGCGGATCCTCCTGCACTGTCTCCCTCAACAATATAAAGTTCAGAGGCCTCCGGGTCTTTAGATTGACAATCAGCTAAACTCCCTGGGAGGGATGCCCCGTCCAAAGCCCCTTTTCGCAAAACCGCTTCTTTGGCGGCTCTGGCTGCCAAACGGGCTCTGGCTGCCAAGAATATTTTTTCAAGAGTTGATTTTATTTCCTGGGGATGTTCTTCAAAATATGTGTCTAACCCCTCTTTTACAGCCGAAGTTACAAATCCTTGTACTTCGGGATTGTTTAGTTTTGCTTTGGTTTGAGATTCAAACTGCAGATTTTCTGAGGCCATTTTGATGTAGATGACGGCTGTCAGACCCTCTTTCATATCATCCCCTGTTAAACCGTTTTTGTCAGGAAGCTTTTCAGATAAACCCAATCTTTTAGCATAATCGCCAATTGCCCGAGTCAAAGCCATTCTAAATCCTGTTATATGGGTTCCGCCATCAACAGTATTTATGCCATTAACGAAGCCTTTTACATTTTCGTTATAGGTGTCTGTGTACTGGATGGCAACTTCGAGAGACATATTTTCATCCCCTTTACTGATATAGATAACGTCGGATATAGGATCCTTATCGCGATTTGAATGGGCAACGAGTGATTTTATTCCTCCTTCAAAGTAATAATGAGCTTCATCATCAGCCCCTTGGTCGTAAAAATGAAATGTGAGTTTCGGTATTAAATAGGCCCGATCCCGAAGGAGGGATTTGACTTTATTTGGATCAAAAATACTTCCCCCAAACACTTTTTTGTCGAGGATGAAGGTAGTTATTGTTCCAGTTATATTCTCACCCAACCTTATTCCCCACTCTTTTGGTAACCATTCATCTATTTGTTTTTGACTTGCCAAGCTTACTTTTATTTTAGGTTTACCGCTAGAATATTCTTGGTAGTAAGCTTTTGAATCTCTTAAAACTATCACTCTGAAAAAAGAGGACAGAGCGTTAACCACTGATGCTCCTACGCCATGCAATCCTCCGGAAATTTTATAAGCCTCACCTGAAAATTTTCCGCCGGCATGTAATTTGGTCATGGTAACTTCCAAAGCTGATATGCCTGAAGTGTGTTTGTCAACCGGAATTCCTCTACCGTTGTCTCTTACTGTTACTGCTGCGTCTTTATCAATCAAAACCCAGACAGTGTTGGCGCTTCCTGCCAAGGATTCATCAACTGAATTATCGACTATCTCACGAAGACACTCATGAAGCCCGCGGGAATCGGTTGAACCGATAAACATTCCCGGCCTTTTTCTCACTGGTTCAAGCCCTTCAAGAACTTGGATATTTTTGGCAGTATACCCTTTTTTTGAGTCCATGGGTGGCTATTATTATATCTTAGTTTCCCTTCTGAAGTAAATCAGAGGTTTATAACCAGTTGGGTGAGTTGAATATTCAGGTTGGCATTGGCTTTAAGTGCTGTATGGGTGTTTATGGCTAATTTTAGCCACTTAGTAATTTTTTTCATATTTTTTTTATCTGAATGTAGAAGCGCGTGAAGAGTATATATTAATGATTCGGTGAAGAGAATGGCTTCATCCTTTATTTTAATTTTATCAATGAATTTTAGTTTTTCCGAATTCGTCAGCGTTAAAAACTCGGGTGTTTTTTGATTATCCATAATTATTTTCTCATTCAACTTGATAATCTGGCACCTTGATACAACAGTAGTAGGCAGTTTATGTTCACTGGTTGATGTTAATATGAATTTTAGATTTTTTTGGGGTTCCTCTAAAGTTTTTAAAAAAGCGTTAAGTGCAGGAATTGTTGCTTTATCAATTTCTTTAATAATTATTGAAGTGGGTTTGGAAAGTGAAAGTTTTACAAATGAGAGGAGATTTTTACAATCAGAGATTTTTTGGAGATTAAAGTTTAAAGAGCTGTCCCCAATCTTTTTAGCAAGCTCATAAGCCTTTTTATCAACAGTCAACGGATTTTTTCCTACTATTAAAAATGCGTGCATATTTAAAGATTAATATATCATATTTTTTCAGGATTGATGCCTCTTGATAGCAATCTGGAAATTCTTCATAATGTGCTTAAAGGGAATGTTTGTGAGTAAATTATGACTGTCCAGGTAAAATCGAATTCCAATGAGACTAAATCTCTGGCTGATATTCTTTTGTCGCAGGGAGCTTTAAATGAAGAAAAGTTAAAGCAGATAAAATTAACCGAGATTCAAACCGGTAAGCTTCAGGAAGAAATAATTAAAGAAAGAAAGCTTGTTAGCGAAGAAGCTTTAGTCAAAGCAAGGGCCGAACTTTATAACTTTCCCTATATCGATTTAACAACAATTCCGATTTCTTCTGAAGCATTAACTCTCCTTTCTCAGGATGTTGCTGAGAGATTTAAGATTTTTCCTTTCTCAGTCGATATGCAAACGAAGCAGTTGAATTTAGCAATGGCAGACCCACTGGATTTAACTGCCACAGAGTTCGTCGAGCAGAAGACAGGATATATTGTTAAACCTTATGCAGCTGAACCTTCAAAAGTGGAAACCTTAATTTCAGCCGGATATACGACATCTTTAGCAAGAGAGGTAACAGAGGCGCTTAAGGAGGTTTCCAGAGACGGAGAAGTAAAAACTTTTGATATTTTCAAAACAGGTGTTATAAGAGAGGAGAAAGTTGCAGAAATCGTTACCCATATTTTATCTTTTGCGGTAAAAGCAAGAGCATCAGATGTTCACATCGAACCTCAAGAAAATTTTACCAGAGTTCGCTACCGAATTGATGGTATCTTGCAGGAAAAGTTGACAATTCCCAAGGACTTGCGGGATGCTTTGGTTTCCAGAATTAAAATTCTTTCAAGTATGAAGATTGATGAGAAAAGGTTACCACAGGATGGCAGGTTTAATTTTAAAAGCGAGGATCAAGAGGTTGATCTGAGAGTTTCCACGCTCCCCACAACTTTAGGTGAAAAAGTTGTGATGAGGCTATTGAAAAAAACGGGAGGAATTCCGACTCTCCCCGAGTTGGGATTAAGTGGAAGGGCTTTAAAAAATCTTCAGGATGCAATTATGCGCCCCCACGGGATTATTTTGATTTGTGGCCCGACAGGTTCGGGAAAGACAACAACGTTGTATTCGATAATGCAAACTATTAACACTTCCAAGGTTAATATAGTGACGCTTGAAGATCCGGTTGAATACAAAATTGCCGGAGTAAATCAAGTTCAGGTTAATCCTCAGGCGGGTCTTACTTTCGCATCGGGTTTGAGATCTTTTTTAAGACAAGATCCCAATATTATTTTGGTTGGAGAGATCAGGGACCAGGAAACAACTGATCTGGCGATTCAAGCATCTCTTACAGGGCACTTGGTATTTTCCACCCTTCACACCAATGACGCCTCAGGCGCCCTTCCCAGACTTTTGGACATGAAGGCCGAGCCATACCTTTTGGCATCTTCGATGACAGCTATTGCTGCCCAAAGAGTGGTTAGAAAGATTCATGAAGAATGTAAAATTTCTTATGAGCCTGACTTGGAAATTTTTGAGGAGGTAAGAAGTGTTCTTGGATCTTTATTACCCAAGACGAAAGATATAAAGTTTTATAAAGGGGAAGGATGTACTGACTGCGGGAAAAGTGGGTATTACGGAAGAGTGGGTATTTTTGAAGTATTGCCTGTTTCTGAAAAAATAAGTAGGCTCATATTGGAAAATGCATCGTCTGCCGATATTGAGAGGCAGGCGAAAACAGAAGGAATGATTACTATGAAAGAGGATGGATATCTTAAAGTTTTGCAAGGGATTACTACCATTGAAGAAGTTCTTAGAGTGGCTCAGGAGTAGTTAACAGAAAGCATGATTGATATAAAAGATCTTTTGCAAATTACTATTGACAGAGAAGCATCCGACCTTCACATTATATCGGGTATTGCCCCTTATTTACGAATAGAAGGGCAACTAAGCCCGATTCCTTCTGAGGAGATTATTACTCCTGATGTAGTCAACAAATATGTTAAAGAAATTCTCTCTTCAGAACAGTTCGACAGGCTGACCGTTAATAAGGAAATCGACTTTTCTTTACCCTTTAGTCAAAAAGCACGTTTCAGGGTAAATACTTATACCCAAAAGGGGTCATTGGCGATTGCATTTAGAAAGATTCCCATGGAGATTCCTAAGATTGACGATCTGGGTTTACCCAAGCTTCTTCACACATTTACTGGACTCAAGCAGGGTTTTATTTTGGTGACCGGACCGACCGGTCATGGTAAATCAACTACTTTGGCATCGATGCTTAATGAAATAAACGAGCAACGCTATACGCATATTGTGACTATCGAAGATCCAATCGAGTTTGTATTTAAGCCTGTAAATTCGATAATCTCTCAAAGGGAAATGGGTTTTGACACACACTCTTGGCAGATAGCCTTAAGAAGTACGTTAAGAGAAGATCCGGATGTGGTTTTGGTCGGCGAAATGAGAGATTATGAAACCATAGCCTCAGCGCTAACCGTTGCCGAAACAGGACATCTTGTATTCGCCACCCTTCACACAAATTCAGCAGCCCAGACAATTGACAGGATTGTTGATGTTTTTCCCGAAGAGCAACAGGAGCAGGTTAGACTTCAGCTTTCGAATGTTATTGAGGTAGTATTTTCCATGAGACTGATTCCATCCATTACCGGTAAAAGAGTGGTTGCTTATGAGGTTATGCTTGGAACCTCAGCAATAAAAACAACCATTAGAGACGGAAAAACTCATCAGATTGATAATGTCTTGCAAACCTCAACCGAAGTCGGTATGAATACTTTGGAAATGTCTTTGGCAAATCTAGTTAAGAAGGGAAAAGTAGCCCTGGAAGTTGCTCAATCTTACTCCCTGAGGCCTGAAGAATTGAATAGATTGGTCAGGTCCTCAAAATAGTAATTTTAGGAATGGTTGGGGAAAGTTTTCCTTTCTGAAACCTGTTCCAGCTTATGAAACTTTATAAATATAAAGCAAAAGATGAAAAAGGAAATTTTGTTATAGGTGAGGTTGAGGCGAAAAGCCAGGAACATGCGGCCAGACTAGTAAGGCAAAGGGGCAACATTGTCATTTCCATTTCAGAAAAGAGAGAATTAAGTTTTATTTTTTTAAAAAATTTAACTCAAAGAGTTTCAGGTGGAGAAGTTGCCAGGTTCACTAGACAGATTTCAACAATGGTTACAGCAGGACTACCTTTAACTGAGACACTTTCGATACTTCATACTCAAGCAAGAGGATCTATGCAAAAAATAATTTCAGCGATACTCTCCAGAGTGGGGGAAGGCGAGTCTTTATCCTCTGCGATGAGTATGCATCCCAAGGTTTTCTCTAAAACTTACGTTGCCTTGATAAAATCAGGCGAGGCAGGAGGAGTGATGGATGAGGTTCTGGAAAAACTTGCTGAAAATATAGAAAAACAGCAGGAATATAGTGGTAAAGTGAAAAGCGCAATGGTTTACCCATTAATAATTTTGTTGGGAATGGTAGGAGTGGTTATCATAATGTTTATATTTGTTGTCCCTCGTTTAACCACTTTATATTCTCAATTTGAGGCAGAACTTCCTCTTTCTACCAAGATAGTTATTGGAATTTCAGAATTTTTAGTCAACTTCTGGCCGATTGTTATTATTGGGTTTACTATACTTGTCTGGGGATTTAATGTTTATAGGTCAAACTTAAGCGGTAGAAAGAAGATTGATAGTCTCGTTTTTCAAATTCCCTTTGTTGGTGAATTGCAAAAACAAATAATATTAGCAGACTTTACCAGGACTTTGAGCCTAATGACTGAGTCTGGAGTTTCTGTACTGGAAAGTTTGTCAATTTCCTCTGAAGTTATTAACAATAGCCTTATTTCTGATGCTTTATCCGACATGACCAAGATGGTGGAAAAGGGTTTTCCTTTGGCCTTCGCCTTTTCCCGGCACCCCGAGGCATTCCCAATTACCTTGGCCCAGATGGTGGCTGTTGGAGAAGAGACTGGAAAGATGGATGAAGTTTTGGCAAAGGCAAGTCATATTTTTGAAATCGAGAGCGATCAAAAGGTTAAAGTTTTAACCTCAGCCATGGAGCCTCTCATTCTAATCTTACTGGGTGTGGGAGTGGCATTTTTGATCATTTCGATAATTATGCCTATTTATAAATTAACAACAGAAATTTAATCTGGTCCCCAGATAAAATTATAGGGCTATTGACACCTGAACTTAATTTAGTCAAACTGAATGTAGATAATTGAAAGTGTGCGCGAAGGGGGGTGAAACAAAAATTTATGACTGCCCGGATAAGAAGAGGTTTTACTTTAATTGAGCTTTTAATTGTAATTGCTATTATCGGAGTTTTGGCAGTGGTTATCTTGGTTGCCATTAATCCTCAAGAACAGTTGGCAAGAACAAGAGATGCCGGGAGAACTTCCTCGGTAACTCAGTTGGGGCACGCCTTTCAGGCTTATGGCACCTCACATGAAGGTGATTATGTAACTGAAAATAATACTTGGGTTACCTCTATGGTTACTGCTGGAGAGATTGCCACAGCGCCAGGAGCACTTGCTTACAGTATTACAGGAACGGCTGCTTGTTCAGCTGCGGGTCGAGGTATTCAGAACGGGTACTGTTACGATGGTGACGGAGCAACTCCTCCCAATAACGGAATTATCTATTCCAGGTTGGAATCTGGTTCGAATAATTCAAGATGTACAGCACCTGCTGTTGCTTGGGTGGTTTTTGACACAGTCTTGGGTCGAGGCGGTATAGTTTGTAGCCAAGCTGAACCGGCGTTTGCCGTAGGTGGTCAAGCCTTTGTTAATTAAACTGTTAGGTTGGATTGAAAGTACCAGGTAAAAATCTTGCAAAAGGGTTTTCTGGTACTTTCTCATTTATAATGCCTCCCTCATTGCCTCAAAGATTGCAAAGCTCTGTACGACCAGTATATTATAGTTAAATATGTTTGGAGCTTATCCCTATCTTTTAGTTTTAGTTTCTGGTCTTATTATAGGGTCCTTTTTATCGTCGATCACCTATCGAATACCTTTGGGAAAAAGTATAAAAAAAGGAAGGTCTTTTTGTCCTGAATGTAAGAAGGCAATTGCCTGGAATGACAATATTCCTCTTCTTTCCTACATTCTTTTAAAGGGTAAGTGCAGGAGTTGCCGAAAGAAAATTTCCCTTCGCTATCCCCTGATAGAAATTTCAACAGCGATTTTATTTTTCCTTATTTACTATTTTTATTCTTTTAACTGTAGCGCAAGTTTAGATGAAGCTTCCTTGCAGGATATTTGTTTTTGGAAATTACACTTAGGTTCTATAGCACCCCCCTTTTTGTTTCTGGCAATAAGCTTATTGATTACAATTTTTGTCACAGATTTTGAACATCAAGTTATTCCGGACAAAGTTGTTTTTTTTCTTTTTTCAATTTTTCTTGCTGTAAACTTACTCTCCCCCGCCGATAACTTTTATAAGAACCTTTTCGTTTCCCTTGCAACGGCCTTTGTCTTCCTGATTCTTAATTTAATAACCAAAGGTAAGGGAATGGGACTGGGAGATAGTAAACTGGTTCTTAGCGGAGGGGTTTCACTGGGATGGCCAGGTACACTGGTATGGATATTTTTGAGCTTTTGGATAGGAGCTGCTCTCGGAGTCAGCTTACTTTTAACAGGTAAAGCCAAATTAGGTAAACCAATTGCTTTTGGACCATTTTTGGTTATAGGTTTTTTTCTAACTTTATTTTGGGGAGATTATTTAAAAAATTTACTTTTCCCCTTTTTACAATAATTACCAGGCAATGAAACCTTTTTCAAAAAATGAGTATATTGGTATAGGAATTATTCTTTTAGTAACTTTTAGCGTGACCTTTATTAATATGCGGCTGGCTTTGAGGAGAGCTAGAGATGCTCAAAGAAAAGCGGATTTGGGGACAATTTCGGATGCGCTTCATGAGTACAGATCGGACTTTGGTTTTTTTCCTCCTTCTGGGGACGCCAAGATAAAGGCATGTCCTGCCGACAATTTTTATCAGGTTATTGCCCTTTTAAAAGAGGCTGAGGTACCTAACTATAATCTTCTTTTTCAGGGATTAAGGCCCTGTGAATGGGGAAAGGATTCCTTAACTGATCTTGGTTTATTCGGCTCAAGCGAAAAAGTCTATCTCAAAACCCTTTTTGCGGATCCTCAAAAGAATGATGGAATATCTTACTATTATTTATCTAATAGCAAAAGATTTCAGCTATATTCTAACCTGGAGGGTGGAGAGGATGAAGACGGTTATAATTATAAGATTGTGGGGAGAAATTTAAATTGTGGAGGCAGAATTTGTAGTTATGGCAAGTCTTTTGCTGAAACTCCACTTGATAAATCTATTGAAGAGTATGAGAATGAGCTTGCTGAAAGGGAGAAAGCTGGAAAAAAGTGATGAGTCCGTGTTATAAATAGATATCTGTCTTTATGAACTTAAATCTCAAATCTCAAAATTCCCTCAGCACTGAAAATTCTGAAAAGTGGGAGACAAATCCAAACTTGATTAGTTGGAAATTAGGTTTTCCGATTAAAAATTTTGGTTTTACATTGATTGAACTTTTGATAGTTATAGCCATTCTTGGCGGATTGGCCACAATCCTTTTAATGAGATTCCCCGCATCTCAAAGAAGAGCAAGAGACGCAAGGAAAAGAAGCGACATAAAACAATATCAGGTTGCTATGGAAACATACGCAGCCAGAAATCGGGGTAATTTTTTCGTTGCTTTGGGAAATTTGGCAACTCCTGCAAATTGCGGAACTACCCTACTGAACTTGACTACCTGCCCCGATGATTCCAGGGGTAACCCCTTTAATTATCAGATCAGATCGGATCTGACTCAATATGTTTTATGGGGGACCTTAGAACAGGGAAATGATGCAGGAGCGACTCTTTTCTTTGTGGTTTGTTCAGACGGAAGGACTGCCGATAGTCTGGTCAATGGAGGTCCGGTTTGTCCATTATGAAAAAAATATCAAATATAAGTTATGGCTTTACTCTTATTGAGCTTCTAATAGTCATTTCCATAATTGCAGTTTTAACCGGTATATCCATTTTTGCGATGCAAAATGCCAGAAGGTCTGGTCGCGATGCAAGAAGGAAAGCTGATTTAGAAACCATCCGCGCCGCATTGGAAATTTATAAAGCTGACTGCAATCAATATCCGGCCAGTCTTCCAGCTCCAGGGTCTCAACTTCAGGCAACCTGTACTGGGGTAACCAATATTTACCTAAGAAGTGTGCCCGGGGACCCTTCGACTTTGGCAAGGTATGTTTATTGTCCAAGCGGGGTTCCTTCGACCTCGTATAATTTGTACTCTCATCTTGAGGACTCTTCAGACACGTTCACTGGATGTGTAACCTGTGATCCCACTCCTTGCCGATACCAGCTGTTGAGTCCTTAAGGAGTTTTTCTAAATTGAGTTTCAAGAAATGTTTTTTTCCAATGCAAAAAAAGATTATCCGAAAGATCTCTAAAAGCAATGGCTTTACATTGATTGAACTTTTGATTGTGGTAGTAACAATGACTCTTCTTTTTGGTGTTGGTTTTGCAAATTATCGGGATTTCCAAAAGCGGGAATATCTTAAAACAGCCGATAGGCTGATTAAAGCTGACTTAAGACTAGCTCAAGAAATGGCGATCTCAGGAAGAAAACCTCAGGAGTTTCCTGGTAATGCCTGCGAAACCCAGATTCTGCAAGGTTATAGATTTGAACTAGATACTGATAATTATCCAGGAGGAAGGGACTCTTATCAAATTGACGCGTTTTGTGGACCAACTTTAGGTACGGCTACAAGAGTTTTCCTAAAGGCAGTTAACCTGCCAGAAGGAATTGATATGTCTTCAATCGGAGGAAGTGTATTTACTTTTAAGGTTTTAGCCAGAGGGGTTGATATTCCTGGTGCACAAATAGGTATAACTCTTAATTTTCCAGGTTCAGGTGTTCCAGGCATAACAGTGACCGTTAGACGTTCAGGAGAAATATTATGAGTTTTATTATTTTCAAAAAAAAGACATTCTTACCTTTCGGGCAATCTTTGTTTGAAGTAATTTTTTCAATTGCCATTCTTTCGTTAATACTTATCGGAGTGGTTTCTCTGACCACAAAAACCGTTGCTAATGAAAACTTTTCTAAAAATAATGCCCTGGCAACCAAGTTCGCCCAGGAGGCTATGGAGTGGATAAGGGAGGAAAGAGATTCAGATTGGAGTAATTTAGCCTCAAGAACTCCTGCAACCAACATAAATTTAGGAAGTTTGAATTGGAGTTCTGCCAATCCCATATTGGGGACTGCCTTATCAAGATCTGTTAATTTAACCTTTCAGACGGTAGTTGATTCAAATGATACTATCCGTGTAGAAGTAATTGTCAGTTGGACTGATGGGCAAGGAAGCCATCAGGTTGTATCTGTTACTGATTTTACAAACTGGAATAGATGAGAAAAGTAATGCCAAATATTAAAAGTCCTGATTTGCTACTATTCAGACAAAAGTTAAATTGTGGTTTTTCCTTGGTTGAGATGTTGATTGTTGTACTTGTCTTTTCTATTGTCAGTATCTTAGTTACCCAATCAATTGCCATAAGTATCCGTAATTCTAAAAAAAGTGAGTCAGTCGGCAAGGTTAAAGAAAATGTCGAATATGCCATGAATGTTGTGGAAAGATCTTTAAGAGGTGCCAGAAAATTTCGAAATTGTATAGGAATTCCAACTAATCGACTTGATTATACAGACGAATTCGGGATGAGTGCTTACTTTTCTTGCCAGAATTATTATATTGCTTCAGGCTCAGCCAGGTTGACCAGTTCGGATGTGAGAATTACCAACTGTCCTGAAATGTTTACCTGTTTTGAGAAAGAGGGTAAGGTACCTTACTCGGTTAATGTATCAGTTGAGGCAGAATTTTCAAATTTGAGGGGTGTGGAGGGAGCAAAATATCAAGCCATGACCAAAATATTGTTACGCCAGTATTGATTGGATTAGTTAGTAATTGACCTCAGTATTTGGGCTTGTTAAACTTAAAATTGTATGCCAAAGCCTGCCTTTTCTAAAAACAACTCAGGCCAAGTACTTCTTTTAGTGCTTCTTTCTATGGTTACTGTTTTGACAATCTCTTTATCAATTGCTGCCAGGTCAACAGTGGAAGTGGCAACCACAAGCTATGAGGAAGATGCTTCCCGTGCGTTCAGCGCGGCTGAAGCTGGAGTAGAACAAGCTTTAATAAAAGAATCCGGTGTGGAAGAGATTGACCTTGGTAATAATACTTCAGTGAGTGCCGAAGTAACCAGACCGACTCAGGGAAGCAGTTTTACCTATCCAAGTTATCTTTATGGGGGAGAGACTGCAAGCTTTTGGTTTGTATCGCATGACCCAATATCTGGACGGTTAACTTGTCCTTCTTGTACCAGAACGTCTCAAGTAGATATTTGTTGGGGAGACGGGAGTTCTTCATCAGTTCCTGCAATTGAGGTGGCTGTTTTTTTTGACACTTCGAGAACCTCAACTGATAACCCAAACAATTACAGTGATGTACAGGTGAGAAGGCAGGCATATGATCCTGATTCCAGTCGAGCCGCGGCTAACGGGTTTACCTATTACAATCGAAATTGTTCCGATATAAGTGGGTTCAGATACAGAGCAAGTATCGATTTAGCCAGTTTAGTGGGTGGTAGTTGTGCTGTTGGAGGTGGAGAGGGTTGTTTAATGGTGGTAAAAGTTAGAATGTTTTATATTGAGAACAGTGATAGTCCTCAACCGGTTGCTATTATAGTTCGTGGCGGACCAAATCCTTTTCTTCCTGACCAAGGTATTTTAGTTGAATCAGTCGGTGAGGCTAACGAGTCTAAAAGAAGAGTTACAGTCCTTAGGACTTATGCTGAGGCGCCTGGTGGTTTGTTTGACAGTGCAATTTTTACTCCGGAAAGTTTAAGTAAACAGGATTATGGGGATTAAAGTATGGGTGTTGGACTGGATATAGGATCAAAAACAGTAAAAATAGTCGAGCTTTCTCAGGGTAAGAACGAGTTTATTCTTAAAGCCTCAGGGATTGCTGGACATAAGGGTAGGCCTCCTGAGCAAACCCAGACTGAAAAAGAACTTACACCGTTGGCTGAGACGATCAGAAAGCTTTATAAAGAGGTAAGGATTTCTTCCAAGGAAGTATCTATTGCTTTACCCGAATCACAAGTTTTCATCAGAACAGTCAAGTTTCCTCTTTTGACTGATTCTGAAATAGCTTCAGCCATAAAATGGGAGGCTGAGCAGTATATTCCGATTCCCATAAGTGAGGCTATTGTCCAGCATCAAATAATAGAAAGAAAGGAAGATATAACATCGTCTCAAACAACAGTTCTTCTGATCGCAGTTTCCAAGCAGATTGTGGAAAAATACGTAAAAGTAGTAGAGATGGCCGGACTTAATTTGATTGTAGTTGAGACAGAGTTAATGTCGATGGTCAGGTCCTTAGCTCCAAGTGACCAGACTGTTTTAATCCTCGATTTCGGAGCTAAATCCACAGATATTGCCATTGCCAAAGAAGGAAGGTTGGTTTTTTCAAGATCGGTCCTTACTGCCGGTGAAGCATTTACACGGGCTATTGCTCAAGGGTTGGGAATAGAAGAGATTCGGGCAGAAGAATATAAGAAAGCTTATGGTTTGTCAGAATCCTTACTTGAGGGGAAGGTGAAAGAAGCATTACAACCGACAGTAAGATTGGTTTCTGACGAGATAAAAAAGGCCATACATTTTTATCAGTCAGAAGAAAGAGGATCAACTCCTTCCTCTTTAATTCTGGCTGGCGGGACCGCTGGCATGCCTGAAATAGCCTCAGTATTGACCAAGTTTTTAAATATAGAGGTGGTTATCGGAAATCCTTTTTCAAAGGTTAAATGCGATCCTCAGGTAGTTAAATCCCTTTCAGACTATGCTTCCTATTATTCAGTTGCTGTAGGATTAGCAATGAGAGAGGAGTAAATTATTATAATGGATGGGATAAACTTAATACCACAGGAAATAAAGCCTAAAGCAAACGTTTTAAAAACTGCTAATTTATTAAAAAAAATTGCAATCACTGAAAGTATTTTTTTGCTGGTTTTTGCAATTATTGTCTTCGGAAGTATTTTCATTTTGTCGAGTCGCCTTAAAGATTCACATAGTAAGGATGATAAATTAAGGTCAGAGATAAAAGCATTGGAACAAACAGAGCAAAGATTAATGCTGGTTAAAGATAGATTGGGAAAGATCGAAAATATATATTCTTGGGACGATGCTTCTCAAGAGGTTTTGATAGCCGAAGGAGTTGTAAATACGCTTCCAGAAGGAGTCGTTTTAAGGAGCGCAGTTTTAAAAGAAACTCAAGTTAACTTGACCATCGAAGTCGTCAATTCAGAGTCTTTTTCCAATCTACTTTCCAGTTTAGTTAATTCCGGTAAATATAAAACCATAAAGATAGAATCTTTAGATTTTGATCCTGAAAAGGGGTACATTATAGAACTGGCTATATCAATCTAAAATATGATTATTACCTCTCGTACCTTTAAAAAGGTGAATACAAGTTTTTCTTTAGTTTTTTTACCATTGGTGGCAATAATTGTCTTTTCATTGCTTTTACTGAATTTGGGAAAAGAAGGTTATCTTAAGTTCAGTAAAGTCCTTTCTGATTATAGAGGGGCAAAATATTCTGAGACTATTTTTCAGGAAAAGAAAGAAGGTCTTATTAAGGTCAGACAGGAAGCGCTGGAGAAGTCTGACCTGACATTAGTTGCACTCCCCGAAAGAAACCCTGCGGCAATAATAGTTTCAATACTTAGAAGTTTACTACAGGAACAATCGCTTGTTATAGGAAGTATAGAGCTGAAGGTAGTTACGGAAAAAGATAATATTAAAACATCTGAGTTGAAATTAGAAATGACTGACAGTAAGGAGAATCTTTTGAATGTAATTAACTTTTTTAAATCCCTTGACCAGATCACTCCGGTTGTTAGTTTGGGAGAAGTTGAATTGATAGGATCGGACGAGCAACTTCGCTATGGGCTTAAACTCAATATCTTTTGGTCAGAATTACCAAAGGAACTTAGCCCCATCAGTCAGCCGATAGAAAGTTTGACCAGAGAAGAGCAGGAATTAATCGCTAAGTTATCAAATTTCAAAAGTCCTGGCCTGGTTAATTTTGATTTAGCGCCTAGCCAAAACTTGGAGAGACAAAATCCTTTTAACTAAATTGGTTTTCAAGCTTCTTTTTCACTTACATTTACAATTATGGATAAATTTTCTTTTCCGCCTCTAACTCTCATAAGAGTTTGGATTGCCTTAATTACCTTCCCTTCTCTTCCTATAACCAATCCTATCTCATCAGGAGCCAACCGAACGTTATAAGTAACTTTATCATCCTCACTAGCTTCTTCAATAGAGAAATCCTCTTTACCGGTGATGCCCTTAATTAAATATTCCAATAGTTCTCTCATTTTCAAGAAATTAGTTTGTTAACAGACTTAGTTTTTTGTGCACCGACTGCCAGCCATTTTTCAAGCTTTTTTTTATTTATTTTTTTGTTATTTTTTTTGGGGTACCAAAAGCCGATAACATCAAGAAACTTTCCTTCTCGTTTTCTTCTTTCTTCTATCACAACAATTCTATAGTGGGGATTGCCTTTGGATCCTCCGCGCGCAAGTCTAATTTTGATCATAGCTTCTGAATTTTACTTGAATAGTAAGCATTCTGCAAATTAATTAGAGATTTAAGATTTTTTTTCAAAGTTTTCTAAAGCCTTTTTGGCAGCATCTTGAGCAGCTTCACTTTTATTTTTTCCAACTCCAATTGCCAATGTCTTATTATCAACATTGGCCTCAATCGTGAATTTTTTATCATGGTCAGGTCCTTCTTCTTTAATCACTTTATACTTGGGAGCAGCGTAACCCTGAGCCTGAACCAACTCTTGAAGAGTGCTTTTTGCGTCTTTTAGCGGCTCTGAGATTTTTTTATCAAGATCAGTTAGAAGAGTAACTTGAATAAACTTCTCCGCAGATCTGATACCTCCGTCCAAAAAAAGGGCGCCAATTATGGCTTCAATGGTATCCGCCAGTATCGAAGGGTTATCTCTTCCTCCACTGTCCTCCTCACCTTTAGAGAGGAAAATTTTGGATCCTAAGCTCAATCTCTTGGCAACATCAGAAAGATTAACTGTATTGACAAGATTTGATCTTAGGACGGTTAAGTAACCTTCTTCCTTTTGTGGGAGTTTAAGATAAAGCTCTTTGGATACGATGAATTCCAAAATGGCGTCTCCCAGAAACTCAAGTCTTTCGTTGGACTCACGAATCCTTTGGTGTTCGTTAACCCAGGATTTATGGGTTAAGGCAAGTTTAAGTAAGTCCTTATTTTTGAAAAGTTTTACAAGAGAGTAATCTTGGACCATAAGTGAGTCAAGCAGTTTTAATGAATAAATTCCTGAGAACTGATAACTTCAATTAATTCTTCAACTGTTTCAATTTCTGTCAAGTCAATGTCTTTAGTTATTACCCCCTTGTCATAAAGAATTTGTAGAAGGTCGGAAAGTTCAGTGGCGTTCATATGCAGATCCTCGGTGAGCAAGTCCTCTTCCTTTATATCTTCTTCGTCTACTCCTAAATATTCAGCCAATATCTTTTTGATCTGGTTTGTGAGAGTGTCCTTTGAGTTTTTGTTTTTATTCATTTTCTATTTTCTACCTTACTTTTATATATTGTACCCAATACCCCATTGATAAAGGAAAAAGAATTTTCCGATCCAAACTCCTTGGCAATTTCGACAGCCTCGTCAATAATTACTTTTGGTGGGGTATCAAGGTTTTCCATTTCATAGACAGCCAGCCGTAGTATTGCAAGATCGATCCTGTTTAGTTTTTCGATAGGCCAACTTGGCGCCGCATCCTGAATTTTTTTATCCAAGAGATCTTTTTGTTTGAGAATCTTTTTTGCTTCGTCAGTTAAATTATCCTGATGGGTAAAACTTTCGCCAAAAAGAGCTTTTACAGTCTCGCGTCTTTTTTGATGTCTGGGATCTTTGGCTGTTTTCATTTTAAGGTATTATGAAGAAATAAAGGGTGACTTACAAGTAATTATTTTTTGTAGAATCCGCAAGAAGAACAGGTTTTGTGAGGTTCCTTTAACTTGCCGCAAGACGGGCAACGGGAGACATTAACCCAAGTGAGTTTTTTAGCTGGAGCATTTCGTCTTTTTCCGCTTCTTGAACGTGTATGTTTTTTCTTGGGAACCGGCGCCATGATTGATATTTTATGACATTATCTATATAATATGCAAACTTTTATAACAGTATTCAAGAAAACCACGTTTAAGTTCACATGAACGTGGATGAATTGAACACTGTTGCGACATTCTCTCTTGGCAAGAGAAACCCCGAGTCTGACTCAGGGAGAATGTCATAACGTAAGATTGGAGGTGAATTTTCAATATGCCTTTTAGTATCATTAGACGCGGGAGAGGACAAGAGGGATCTACTACAGGAAAAGTTGAACCAATGGTTGAAATGGAGGGCGCCGTGAGTGCTTCAGCTCCACTAACAGGTCATCCGGATGCATCCTATGTTGTTAGGAGAACAAGGGAGTTGATGCGAGATATGAGATTTGGTGTAGTGCGTGTTGGGATTTTGACGGAAGAAGGATTTGTAGAAGGGGATGTGGTTGACGAGGACGTGTTGTGAAATAATAATTCCTACAGCCATTCCAATTCCACCTAAGGGGAGGTACGCCAAACGTACTCACCAAGTTTGCAACAAGCCAGAATGGACGAAAGAAAATTAATGCAGGATTTGGAAACACTGGGTTTCGTTAGAAAAGTTTAAAAAAAGTTTAAAAGAATAATTAGTTCAGGATTATTTCCTTGCTTTCAAGTTTTTCAATTAGTTTTGGGTATCGGGTTTTGTTTCCTATAACATCCTCAGCAACCTTTTTGGTCAGTTTTATCACTCCGCTATCATTCCAGGAGGCAATTTTAAGCTCAGGAAATCCGTGCTGGCGGGTACCAAAAACCTCTCCAGGGCCGCGCATCTTAAGGTCAAGTTCGGCAAGCTCAAAACCGGATTTATTTTCTTTTAGGGCTTTTAACCTTTGATTTGTGGTTTTTGACTTTCTTGAGGTAAATAAAAGACAGTACGATTTTTTCTTTCCTCTACCTATTCTTCCTCTTAACTGATGAAGTTGTGCCAGCCCAAATCTCTCCGCTGCCTCAATTATCATTAAAGTAGCGTTGGCAACATCTATTCCTACTTCTACAACTGGTGTTGAAACTAGAATGTCAATGTCCCCCGCCCTAAATTTGTCCATGGTTGTGTCTTTTTCTTTTGCCTTTAATCTACCGTGAAGAAGCCCGAGTTTAACTGAATTTGCAAATACCTTGCACAATTTCTCATATTCAACTGTTGCAGCTTTAACTTGTCTCATTGACTCAACTTGCGATTCTTCTATTAGTGGGCAAATTATAAAGCCCTGCACCCTTTCCTTTTTAATTTGTTCTTTTATCCAGTTGTAAGCTGCCTCTCTTTTTAATGGTGGTACTATCCAAGTGGTTATTTTTTGCCGACCTTTCGGAAGTTCATCAAGCGTGGATAAATCTAAGTCTCCGTAAAAAGTTAAAGCGATTGTTCTTGGAATGGGTGTGGCTGTCATAGTCAGGACATGGGGAGAGTGGGATTTTTTGCCTGACTTTTTAACCAAATGTGCCCTTTGTTCTACACCGAATCTGTGTTGCTCGTCAATTACAACTATGGCTACATTTTCGAAATTAACCTTTTTGTGAATTAAAGCATGAGTTCCAACATAAATATCAGTCTTTCCGAAGTCGCTTTTGACACCGGCTGAAGTTATCAGTGTCACACGCACTTTGAACTTAGCAAAAATTTCTTGTAGGGTCTTGTAATGTTGATTTGCAAGTATCTGTGTTGGTGCCATGAATACGGATTGAAAACCGTTTATGAACGAACAAAAGGCGCAAGTAGCAGCAACAACTGTTTTGCCCGAACCCACATCGCCTTCCAGAAGCCTGTTCATGGGAGTTTCTTTTTGAAGATCAGAAAAAATCTCACCGATTGCCTTTTTTTGTGATAGTGTAAGATTAAAAGGGAGGGAGTTTGTGAATTCTTTGTAAATTTTTTTATCTATTCTTAAGTTGTGAATAGCTTTGTTTTGATTCCAATTTTCTTTTTTGTATTGGTTTTTCAGTTGCAGGAATAAGAGTTCATCAAAGGAAAGGCGCACACGTGCTTTTTGAGCATCCTCAAGTTTTTGCGGGAAGTGGATTGAGTTTATTGCTGTATTAAAATCTAACAAATTATTTTGTTTGAGCAAAAAGTCCGGGAGAAATTCTTCCAGATGACCAATGTTTTGTAATACATAATTTATTCTTGCCCGAAGCCATTTTGAAGAAATTTGGGCTGTTTCAGGGTAAACTGGAACAAGCCGGCCTGTGTGTAAGGTTTGGTAACCGGGATTAAAATATTCGTAATCGGGTGATAGAAGCGCTCTTTCTCGGTTGAAAAAATCTACCTTTCCCGAAAGTGATAAATGACTTCCTTTCTTAAGATTCCGAGCCAGAAATGGTTGGTTGAACCAGATAACCTGCATATTCCCAGAATTATCGGAAACTATGCCAGCCTGGATTTTTTTGCCGTGCTTCGTATATAAATTTTTCAATTCTTTAAGTTCTGCCCGAATTGTTGCTGTTTCTCCTGCCTGCACATGAGCAATTTTGGCAATGTGGCTGTAATCGTTATATCTATGAGGAATGTGATGGATTAAATCCTCGACTGTTTGAATTCCGAGTTTTTCCAGTCTCCTGACATACACAGGTCCGACTAAAGGTAACTTAGCAACCGGTGAATCAAGTTTCATTATTAATCCCAATAATACCACTTTTGGCAGGGTAATATGCGTTTTTTCAAGCTAGAGAAGATAAAAAAGGAAAGGGATGAAAGTTGTAAGAAGCAAAGATATACCGGCCAGAATAAATATGACTTTTGCTAATTTCTTGCGCTTTTGCTTGTTCATGATTTCAGCTTACAAATTTTGGCTTAAAAATTCATTTGACTTTGATAAATATTTTTTTCCCTATCTTAATTTCTTCCCCACTTGTAATTTCTCTTGTTGGATCAAAAATCGTTGTACCTGATACATCTACTGCACCCTGACTGATCAGTCTTTTAGCCTCACTTACACTTCCGATGACTTGAGAGATAGTTTGGGCTAGCGTTTTTCTTGCAGAAATTTCCTTTTTAAACTCAGGACTTTTTTTCTGAAAGGTTTTCTCAAAAGACTGTTGGGCAGATATCGCTGAGGTTTCTCCCCAAAGAAGTTTGACGATTTCAAAAGCTAACCTTTTCTTCTCGCTTAAAGAATCTTTTTTAACAGCCTTTTCGATTCCGTCTAATGAGCATTCTGTCAGGAGTTCAAAAGAAAGAGCAATGGTTTCGTCAGGGAATGTCATTACACCGCCATAGAAATTTTCCGGAGTCGAATCCAGAAATAGAGCATTACCGGTAGTTTTTCCAACTTTATCACCATTTTTATCTACCAATAGTTTTGTAGTTAGAACATATTTTTCCTTGTGGTGAACAGCTCTCATAAGTTCTCTACCGGCTAAAATATTAAAAAGTTGGTCGCTTCCACCAATTTCTAAATCTACTCCATCTGGAACCATCTTTATGCTGTCAATTGCCTGAGTTACTGGATAAAGAAACTCGTGTAAATGTATCGGTATTTTTTCTTTAATTCTTTTTTGAAAAAGGTCACGTTCTAACATCTGTTGAACTGTGAATTTTGAAGTAATTTCAATAAGTTCTTTATAGGTAATTTTATCGTTCCATTCTGAGTTAAACTTTATTTCGGCTGGGTTAACTCCGTCTAAATCTAAAACTTTTGCTACCTGATCCTTCCACTTTTCAGAGTTTTTAAGAGTTTGTTCACGAGTAAGTTGGACCCTGGTAGTTTTTTTATCAGGATCTCCAATCATTCCGGTGAAATCGCCAACTAAAAAAATTACTTTATGCCCGAGTTTTTGAAATTGTCGAAGTTTCATAAGACCAGCAAAATTACCTAAATGTAAAGATGGCATTGAAGGATCAAAGCCCTGGTAAAGGGTAATTTTTCTTTTACGCATAAGATCTGCAAGCTCTTTTTTGGAGGGTAATACTTTCTCTACTCCTCTTACTAAGACTTTATTAACTTCGTCCATATTGACTCCTTTTTTGGGGAAAGCGGAAGAAATCAAATATTTCTTCGCCACCTACTGAGCGATTATAAATGTGACATATCTCGTTGTCTGCAAAAAATTACACTTCTTTTATTGGGCATAATAACTTTCTGTTTACTTCAATAAAGATTAAACCATCTTGGTTGGTATAAGTAAAGTGTGTCAATAGAAATACACCCGTAGGGTGTTCTGTGTACTGGTTTTGTTAAATTTGTTAGAATGGTTGCATGGCTAAGTGGAGGGAAAGAAGAAGGTATTGGAATAAAGGATCGAAACGATTAAAGAGAATTTCGGGAAAAGGAAAGACAGTAAAAAGAATCTTTACCCTGACTAAATTTATCTTTTTGGGATTAATTACTCTGTTTTTTGCATCTTTTATAATTTTTCCTCTTTTGGCATTTAATCTACCTTCCCCTGAAAAAATCCTGAGACGTGAGGGATTTTCAACTAAGATATTGGATAGGAGCGGGGAGGTTCTTTATGATATATTTTCCGAGCAAAAAAGAACACCAGTTTCCCTAAATGAGGTTCCTAAATATTTAAAAAAGGCAACAATTGCAATCGAGGATAAAAATTTTTATAGACATCAAGGTTTTGATCCAACGGGAATATTTAGAGCCGTCTTTAATATTATCTTTAAAAGAAAACTCCAAGGAGGCTCTACACTGACTCAGCAGCTTGTTAAAAATGTTCTTTTGACACCAGAACGAACAATTTTTAGAAAAATAAGAGAATTTATCCTGGCAATTCAGATTGAAAGAAAATATTCAAAGGATGAGATTTTGCAAATGTATCTTAATGAGGCTCCCTATGGGGGAACTTCCTGGGGAGTAGAAGCGGCAGCTGAAACCTATTTTGGAAAAAAAGTCAAAGATTTGAACCTTGTTGAGTCTGCAGTCCTTGCGGGATTTCCCCAAAGGCCTTCAATCTACTCTCCTTATTCAGCTTATCCTGATGCTTATAAGGAAAGGACAAGACAAGTTTTAAGGAGAATGCGCGAGGATGAATATATAACTATTGAGGAGGAAAAAGGTGCGCTTGAGGAAATTGAAAAGCTTAAATTTCAGGAAAAAGGCGCAAATTTTAAAGCAGAGCATTTTGTCCAATATGTCCAGAGGGTTTTAGAGGAACGCTACGGAGGACGCGTGATTGAACAAGGTGGATTAACTGTTACAACGACTTTGGACTTAAAGCTCCAGGAAAAAGCCCAGGAGATTATCGCCGATGAGATTGGAAAACTAGAAAAATTGCACATAACCAACGGAGCAGCAGTTGTAATAAACCCGGAAACCGGAGAAATTTTGGCCATGGTTGGATCCAAAAATTTCAACGACCCTAATTATGATGGCCAGGTTAACGTGGTTCTTTCTTTGCGACAACCAGGTTCAGCAATAAAACCGATAACTTATGTGACTGCTTTGAAGAAAGGATATAGCGCTTCCACCCTAATTATGGACACTCCAACCGAGTTTCCGGGTGGAATAGGCCAACCAGTTTATAAACCGGTTAACTATGACGGAAAACATCGAGGTCCTGTTCAATTAAGATATGCTTTGGGTAACTCAATTAACATTCCAGCTGTCAAAATGCTTGCCACAGTTGGAATTAAAGATGTTTTAAAAACAGCTTACGAACTTGGCCTAAATTCCCTTGAACCTACGCAAGATACCCTTAATAGAGTTGGTTTGTCTTTAACATTAGGGGGTGGTGAAGTTAGACTTTTGGAATTGACAAGTAGTTACAGTGCATTTATGAATAAAGGATTTAAGGTTGATCCTGTTGTCGTTCTTAAAATTGAAGATCAGCAAGGTAAAGTGCTTGAAGAGAGTAAGCCAGAGAAAGGAAAACGAGTATTAACTCCCGAACAAGCCTATATGATATTTGATATTTTATCGGATAATGATGCCAGAAAAGAGGTTTTCGGCCCGAATTCATTGCTTAATATTTCTGGACGTCAAATCGCGGTTAAAACCGGAACAACAAATGATAAGAAAGATAACTGGACAATTGGTGGAAACGAACAGACTTTAGTTGGTGTCTGGGTGGGCAATAACGACAATTCGCCAATGAAAGAAGTGGCGTCAGGCATAAGCGGAGCGTCTCCGATCTGGAGAAAAATAATTCTTGAAATTTTGAAAGATAAACCTGCAATAACTGCGGAAGTTCCGGGAGGAATTGTTACAGCTTCAGTTGACAGTGTTTCTGGGTATTCTTCACACGATGGATTTCCTTCCAGAATAGAAAAATTCATTGACGGAACCCAATCAGGGGAAGACACTGTCCATCTAAAGTTAAAGGTGTGTAAAACTGATGGTAAACTGGCGACGCCATCCGATATTGCGGCCGGAAATTATGAAGAAAGGGAGTTTTTTATTTTTCGGGAAGAGGACCCGACAGTATCCAAGGTAGGTGATGAAAATAAATGGCAAAAGGGAATAAATGAGTGGTTGGCTACACAGCCTGATCCCAAATATCATCCGCCATCTGATTATTGCGGTACCGGGAACCCCATAAATGTTGAGTTTAGAAATCCCAAAGATAAAGATTCAAATTTAGGAAATAGAATTATAATTGATATTCGTGCCGAATCTGTAGATAAAATTACTGAGGTTGAGTTAGAAATAGACGGTGTAAGAGTACGAACTTTTACTCTCCCTTCTTATAGACATGAAGCTGATTTGATTGATGGTGTTCACAGTTTAAAAGCTAAGGCCAAAGATGAAAAAGGAAAAGAGTCAGACAGGGTAATAACTATCGGAGTCGGAGTTCCCTGGGACTACTCCCCTTCTCCGACACCAACGCTAACTCCAGTTCCTTCACCTACCACGACCCTTCTTCCTTGATCGTGGTGTTATAATGGTGGAAGAAAAATTAAATGGGATTCAAAGAGAAACCTTCTAGGAGTGTAAGTAAGGCTGTAAGGCGTTTGAAAGCGGTGGGGAATTTGGATGTTGCCAGCAGTCTTCGTGACAAAGATATTGCCAGAAGAGAAAGATTACTAGAAGAAAGAACTTGGCAGGAAGAGTTGGACACTCACCTACGTAATGCTGGATACAGAGATGGAATTAGAAGCTTGGATGAGGCTGGATTAAGTGCTGTTGCTGAATGGAGAGGTATTAGGACTATGCACAGAGATGGTAGGCTGGATTCTGCTGAGCTGGATAAGGAAATAGAGAGATTTTCAGATCAACACGATGGTATGTTTGTTGACGAGGCATTTAAATTCTCGGTAAGATATATAACCGAGAGAACTTAAGTTACCGCACTTAGCTTGGGCTGTTATTATTTTAAGCTTGCACAATGTTTGTGTTTTAAATAGCCGACATATGTTCTTCTTATTTCTTCAACCTCTTTATCAGTCAAAGTTTTTGTTGGATGTTGGTAGTGAATAGTGAATGTGTATGAGCTCTCGTAAATGTCTTTTAGTTCAATTAATGAAACTAGCTTTGATGCTTGTTTAATAGATTGAATCACGCTTTCAAGCTTGGTTCGTTCAGGTAAAATTAGGGTAATGTCTTCAATTTGTGCAGGGACTTTTGCCATCGGTTTAAACGTATTATATGGCTTGTAAACTCTCTTAAGTTTCTCTATTTCGAATTCATAATAGATATATTTTTTTTGTTCTAATACACCAAATTCACCTATTTTAGTATTATTTATATTAAATAATACTCTCTGATTAGGAAGAAAATCTTTTGCATCTTCAACTTGAATTTTATAACTAATGTTTAGTTCTTCTAAAAAAGCTTCGATGACACCTTTAGCCTCACGGTAAGAATGATTTGAAAATATTCCAGAAAGTGTCATTATTTCTTTTGGCAGTTGCCTTGCTTGTGGTAAATATACATTTGCGGCTTCAAAAAGGTGGAAAGGAATTTTTATTCCTTTGTTGTCATCTGCCGCTTGAATAAGTGAAAATTTAAGACTTGTTCTTAAGTATTCGGAGTCAGAACCAAGTGGGTTTTTTAACTTTAAGGCATTTGAACTTACGAATTCCTTTGGAACTAGAGAGTTTGTATATATTTCATTTGCGCCTAACTCTTTTAAGATCCTTTTGAGTTTTATTTCGAAGGCAAATGTAAAGTCGCTAAGACTGTCTGGTAATTCTCCAGCCATTAATTTGCTTGGCAGGTTGTGGTAGCCGTAAAGTCTTGCCACTTCTTCAACGATATCTTCGGGGATTTCTATATCTCTTACTCTGAAGGACGGTACTTGAATATACAGATTGTCTTGATTTACACGGATGCCGAAACCAAGAGTTTCAAGTATTTTTACAACCTGATTTTGTTTTAAGCTGATCCCCAATTTTTTTTCGATGAAGCTTACTGTTATTCTTAGGGTCTTGGGTTTATAAGGTTCGGGATATAAATCAAGTACTTCTTTTTCTGCAGTACCTTCCGTCAATTCTTCCATAAGATCGATCCCACGTAGTGTTCCTAATCTGACAAGTTCTGGATCAAGTCCTTTTTCAAAAAGGATTGCAGCTTCAGTTGTTTGAGAAAGACTTGTAAATGTTTTTCGGATATTTACAGGGTTGTACGTTTGAACGAATAAGAGAACGTTTTTTGTTTTATCACTAACTGCAGAATTTTGTCCGCCCATAATGCCAGCCAAGTCAATAAGTCTTCCTGCGCCGTCTTCAATTACGATATCCCCACCACCCAGAGTATGCATTTTACTGTCTAAAGTGGTTATTTTTTCACCTTTTTTACTTTTTCGAAGGATCATTTTATGACTAGAAATTTTATCGTAATCGAAGGTATGAACGGGCTGTCCTAACTCATGCATGATATAGTTTGATATATCAACTACGTTGTTTATTGGTCTTAATCCCACGAGTTTAATTCTTTTTTGAATCGTAGCTGAAGATGGTTTAATTTTTACATTCTTAATTAAACATGCAGCAAATCTTGGGCACAAATCTTGGTCAACCAGAGCATCCAGATATTTTACTTTTTTGCTAAATATTGCATCTTTATTTATTTTTAATTCAACAAAGTGAGCAGATATTCCGAACTGTGGAAGAATTGCTGCTAACTCGCGTGCGATTCCATAAACTCCAATTGAATCGACTCTGTTTGTCGTAACTTCGATGTTGTAAACGAAGTCCCCGTTTTCTTTTATTACTTTTTCTACCGATGGTCCGCAAAGGGATAAAAATTTAGCAATTTGACTTGGTTTAGCTTGAGTTTTTAGATATTCTTTTAACCAACTATCTGGGATTAAAGTGTTCATTTAAATCAGCCTCCATCAGTTTGGCTCAGAATTGCCTTAAAAATCTTAAGTCTGAACTATATAAAAGTCTTAAATCCGGAATGTTTAAGCCAGGTTTCATCATAACTACCCTTTCCACTCCCCAGCCAAAGGCAAACCCGGTATATTTTTGGGGGTCAATACCGCCATTTTTCAAAACTGACGGGTAAACCATTCCGGCTCCTCCAAGTTCCAGCCAGCCTTCTTTACAGACCTTACACCCCTTTGCCTTGCAGATTCCGCAACTAATATCTACTTCGAACGAAGGTTCTGTAAATTGAAAGTGAAATGGCCTTAGCCTGGTTTTTCTCTCCGGACCAAAATAGTTTTTGGCAAAGTAATCAAGTGTTCCTTTTAAATGCGCTATTGAAATATCTTTGTCGATTACAAGTCCTTCAAATTGATGAAACATTGGAGTATGGCTTGCATCAAGCTCGCGCCGGAAGCATTTAGCAATATTTATCATTCGTATTGGCGGATTTTTTATCCTTTCCATTTCTCTGATCTGACCTGATGATGTATGAGGAGTCAAGACCATTTGACCGTATTTTTTATCTTTTTTGCTGTCAACGAAAAAAGTTTCCCACACGTCTCTTGCAGGATGATCTTTAGGCATGTTCAGAGATTCAAAAGCGTAATAGTCCCACTCTACTTCAGGATAACGAACGCGTGTAAAACCAATCTTTTCGAAGATACTGGATATTTCCTCAATCGCCTGAGTTATTAAGTGTAAATGGCCAATAACAGGTTTTTTTCCTGGAATGGTCGGATCGAACCATTGGCGAACCCCATACTTCAACTGATTTTTTCGCTTTCCTATTTGAAAAATAAGGGTATCTTTAGTATCGTTTAACAAGCTTCCAACCTCTTTTTTTTCTTGAGTTTTGAGGCTTTTGAGTTTTTTGGTTAACTTATTAACTTTGCCATTCCTGCCAAGATAGATAATCCGAAGTCGTTCGACTTCGTCAGCGGTCTTAGCCTCAATTAATTGGGCTAAAGCTTCGTTTCTGATATTTTGGATTTCTTCACGCATCGAGGTTTTTCAAACTTCGCAAATACCTCGCATCCTGATGCGAGGAAGAGGCGAAGCAGTGAACAAACTTTTCCCTTCAGGAAATACTTCGCTAAGCGAAGTATTTTATTTTACCTCTTGGAGTATTTTTTCGAAAGTAGATGGGTCGTTAACAGCTATGTCTGCAAGAATTTTTCTATCCAATTCAATCTTTGCTTTCTTTAGTTTGGAAATAAATTTACTGTAGCTGAGACCATGTACTCTGGTTCCTGCATTTAGTCTTTTGATCCATAAAGATCTTAAATCTCTTTTTCGAAGTTTTCTTCCGATATATGCATATTGACCGGCATGAAGCAGAGCTTCCTTGCCAGCTTTAACGCGTCTACGTCTGGCTTGTTTAAAGCCTTTGGTTAATTTCCTTATCTTCCTGTGTCTTTTTTGAGCTACTGATTTTACCCGAGTCATAGGTTTTGGGTTATAATGCGAGCGTAAAACCACATGCGTAAGCTTGTGGATATAAGCTCCAAATAAGTCTCGCGTATGCGAGTATTACAAAATACCATCGGGCGTAAGTCCATGGTAGTTTATTGACTATTCAAACTTCGCAAACACCTCGCATCCTGATGCGAGGAAGAGGCGAAGCAGTGAACAAACTTTTCCCTTCAGGGAATACTTCGCTTAGCGAAGTATTTTATTTTCCAACTCCCAAAAATTTCTTGATTTTTTTAGCGTAAACTTTTCTTGTTTCTACCATCCTTTTTAATCTTCTTTTCTTTTTAGATGTTTTTTTTACATTCAAATGACGTCTAAAGCCTTGTCTTCTCATAACTTTGCCCTTCGGGGTAATTCTGAATCGTCTGGTAATTGATTTTTTAGTTTTTTGTTTTGGCATAATAAATTATCTTTTACTTTTTTTAATTGGTGATATTACCATAGCCAGATGTCTGCCAAAGAACTTGGGTTCCATATCGACTACAACCTTGTCTCTCAACTCTTCCAGGATTTTTTTTAACAGATCATAACCAAAGCTTTTACTTTCCATTTGTCTTCCTGTAAAAACTACAACCAAACGGACTTTATTACCATCCTGCAAAAATTCTTCAACCTTTTCTAGCCTTACTTTGTAATCGTGTTCGGCTATAAAGGGAGATAGTCTTATTTCCTTTAGCTCAGAAGCTTTGGACCTCTTTTTCTCCTTTTGCAGCTTTTTTTCCTGCTCGTACCTAAATTTACCCAGATCGACAATTTTGACAACAGGTGGCTTGGCATTAGGTGCTATTTCTACTAAATCCAACTTTGCTCTCCAAGCAAGTTCCAGTGCTTTTGATCGATCAACAACCCCAACCTGTTTCCCTTTTTCATCAATAACACGCACATTTGGTGCGTGAATATTCTGATTGACCCGCCAGTATTTTTTTTGATGACTAACTGGTTTTTTCCTTCTCAATTTAGATCAAGAGTATTTTAACATCAGGCTTAAGGCTACTCATCATTTTCACATCCCGACAGTTCTCAAATAACTTTAGAGAATTAGGGATTTTTTTTCTATTTTATCTTTCACTCTTTCTACAAACTTTCCCAAACTCATCCATCCCAAGTCTTTTTTAGACCGCAAGCGAACTGTAATATTTTTAGCTTTTTGTTCTTTATTCCCTATTATAAGCATATAGGGAATTTTTTCAAGTTGGGCGTCGCGAATCTTGGCTTGCAATGTTTCGTTTCGATCATTGAGTTCGACTCGTATCCCCTCGTTGTCTAGACGTTTGGTTATTTCGCGTGCATACTCAAGGGTTTTTTCAGTAACGGGAAGTACTTTAACCTGAACTGGTGTAAGCCAAACGGGAAATGCTCCGCCAAAATGCTCGATTAGAAAGCCGATGAATCTCTCGTGTGACCCAAGTGGCGCTCTGTGAATCACTGCGGTTAACTTCTCAGACCCGTCTTTGTCGGTATAGGTCAGATTAAATCTTTCTGGCATGTAAAGATCAAGTTGGTTTGTAGAAATCCCAAATACCCTGCCGACTGATGAGGTTATATTAAAATCTATTTTCGGTCCGTAAAATGCGGCTCCCCCGATATCATCGACCCATTTAATTCCCGATTTTTTAATCGCTTGGCGCATCATATCTTCAGCTTTATCCCAAAGTGATTTATCGCCATGGTACTTGTCGCGCTTTTTCTCGTCAGGGAGTCCCATGACGATGTGATAGTCGTCTCGTGTCAAACCAATTATGTTGTAGTAGTATTCATGGAGTTTCAAAACATCCAAAAATTCTTTTTCAGCATCTTCCATTGCACAGTAAATGTGGGCGTCGTTTTGTTGAATGAAGCGTACGCGCATTAAACCAAAGAGTGTACCTGATTGTTCGTAACGATAGACTTCTCCGTACTCGGCATATCTGAGTGGTAAATCGCGGTAGGATTTGGGTGAAGATTTATAGATCATGTGATGATGTGGGCAGTTCATGCCTTTTAGATAGTAATCTTCGCCATCGATATCCATCGGAGAGTACATATTATCTTTATAGTAAGGCAGATGTCCGGAAATCTCGTAGAGAGTGTGCTTTGCGATATGAGGGGTTCTTACTCGGACATACCCCCATTTTTTTTCAGTCTCTTCAGCCCAGTTTCTAAGTTCTTGTTGGATTATAGTCCCTTTTGGAGTCCAAAGCGGGAGGCCGGGCCCGACCTCCTCAGCAAAAGTGAACAGATCAAGATCGCGCCCCAATTTTCTATGATCGCGGTTCTTTGCTTCTTTCTGTATTTGAAGATATTCATCAAGTTCTTTTTTGCTTGGAAAGGCTGTTCCGTAAATTCTTACCAGCATTTTGTTTTTTTCGCTTCCTCGCCAATAAGCTCCGGCAATTGACAAGAGTTTTAACGGGCCTATTTTGCCGGTTGAAGCGACATGAGGTCCGACACACAAATCCACAAACTCCTTTCCTGTCCAGAAGACAGTTAGCTTTTCTCCCTTGTTTTCGATTTCATCAAGCCATTCTTGTTTATATTCATTGCCTTTAAAAAGAGCTCTTGCATTCTTGATCGGGATAACTTTTCTTTTAATTGGAAGGTTGGCTTTAATTATCCTTTGCATTTCGGATTCAATCTTGGGAAAATCTTCTTCTGAAATTTTGTAAACGTGTCCTGAGTTTGTCGAAGGGTCGAAATCAAAATAGAATCCTTCATCAGTTGCCGGACCCATAGCCATTTTTAATCCGGGAAAAAGTTTTAGCATGGCTTGGGTTAAGACGTGCTCAGTCGAATGCCTCATTGTCCAAAGGCCTTCATTTTTTTTGACTGGTTTTACCTTTTTGTTTCTCATTTGAGTTGCAAAATCAATGAGTATATTATACTTATTATGCCCATTTTACTCCATTTTGCATTATATTAATAACTAAAATGGACACATGCCCATACCTTTAAAACTTGCAAATTCAACACGTCTGACGTGTATCAAGTAGAATGGGTATATCTTGTAAAAATAAACATTTATTGTGGAATGATTGGGGTCCTTTTCAGAAGTTGTAGTTGTGTTTCTTGAAATATTGAGGCGATCCAGTTTCCGATCACAGGAAGGCCACCCAATTGTCTTAGAATGATTACTAAAACGGACGAAATTACCGCAAAACCAATTGTCACGCCAACTGCCCATCCGAGACCTGCAAAAATACCTTCTTTGAATAATTCATTATAAGGAATGTAGGCAATTTTTAATTTTTTTAGGGTTGAAAGTTTGACAAATTTTTTGACACCCTTGGGAACATTCTGGTGGTATTTCTGAATTAATCTTTTTCTCATTTTTATGCTGTGGATTTAGAGGGAGTCGAAGAACGTCTAACATCCCAAGTCTCCGATCTCCTGACTGCCAAGTACGTACAATTATTGTGGACCCCAGGGGAATCGAACTCCTATTACCTGACTGCCAGCCAGGTGTCCTGACCGTTGAACGAGGGGCCCCAAAATGTACGTACCCAGCCAAGCATGCTAACCAGTTGCGCCATGGACCCTTACCAAAACTGATTTTTTCAAACCGGTGGGTAAGCTGGTGGACGGTGAGGGACTTGAACCCCCGACCTTTCGCACGTCAAGCGAACGCTCTAGCCAGCTGAGCTAACCGTCCTTGGTAATAAGTATTATAACTTCTAATCCAAAGATCATCAATCTTAATTTTCCTTATGGAGAATCCACCTGGGAGGTGGATTAGCTTGGCATTGTGATTAAATAAAGACAATATTATGCCTGTATCACAAACGTTTTTGTTTTTCGGCTTGATGTATTCTTCAAACGACGACCATAGGTATTCTGTCAGCTCTTCGACTGTTTTAACAACATGTGAAGAATATGGATTAAGATGAATGTATCGGCTAAGGTGGATAAGTTGTTCGTCAGTTTCTACAGCTACGGCTTTAAATTGATCAAGGAATAGTGGACAGAGTCTTTTTCCATGCCTTGTAAAAGGGTCCAGACTACCACCCGTCGGGCGCACTGTGTTTACAGGCCTCACCTAGTCGAGTAAAAGGTGTTTAATTTTAGACAATTTCCTTTGGTAATCTTTCTGGTTTGCTACGAATTCTTTGTATCCTGAAATAGACCCAATTAGCTTAATTATAAGTCCATTATCTACAAATGTTTTTATTGGCTTCAAATAAACCGGAAATAAAGTAGATTATTTTATCGGAGTTTTCATGCGCATATTTTACCACTTTTTAAATGCCAAGGAATCCTTTCAAATCCTTTTCGTCAGTCATTTTTGATAAAGCTTCTGCTTGAAGTCTTGTTGCAGCAGATTGTATATTTACTATTAGTTTAGGATCTGTGTATTTATAATCTGTGACTAATCCATTATTTAGCCCATTAGGCATATAAACACCAGTTTCAACTCCAAGGTATTGTTGAAGTGTTATTCCGTGGGTTGGTGGCGTAAGCTGTCTGTCGATTGTTTTTATAATTACTTCTGCCTCAAACGCAACCGCCGGATAGATATCCCCATAGTGGGTTATTATTATCTTCACGTCTCTTAGAACTTTAGCAAAAGGTATTCCTCTTAGGCTAGATTTACCATCATATCCAAGTTGGTTAAATTCAATATCTTGCTCGTAACTTGAATTGGCTCCCATGGTTGGAATAACTTGAAATATTTCTCCCCACTTTTGCTTTAAATAAAGTATTACTTGAGAAGTATCACCTCCGACAGCTTCTAGAGCATCTAGGGCGATAATATCTTTTAGTTGGTTTGCAAAAACCCAGAACAAAACAAGCCGTAGATCAGAATTCATGGGAGCATCAATTGATTCGACTGTTTTTTTATTTCCATCCATCCGGAGTCTCATACGGTCGTGCTGCCCAGTGTCAGGGTATCTTGGAAGGCTGTGAATTTTTCCCTCTCGCAGTTGCTGTAAAGCTTTTTGCACCAGAGTTTCAGTATCTTGAGGAATCGTTGCATCATGTGAACTTACAATGAGACGTCTTACAATTGAACGAACATCCTTTCCCCCCAATTCAACTCCGTATAAATGTCTCGTGTTATAAAGCATTAAGGAGAGGACCTTAGAAAATTCAGTAAGTTTAACGAGTCCACAAGCATGAGCGGCTCGTGGATCGGCCAAACCTTCTATTTGTGGAACTCCCGTATGAACGTGAAGAGCATTTACCGGCCAATTGAGGACACCTTTTTGCATTTGCCCAACGACGTCGATATAAGCTCTTTCATACATTTCAAGTGTTTCAGGAGGAACAGTATTAATGTTATCCAATGTAAATTGTGCTATTAACGGTGCAAAGGTAATTAAGTACGGATGAGGCGTAGTCGATGCGTTATTTCCGTCTCCGGCTTCTGCTACGGAAGAATATGCTAGTTGACCACCTCTTGGTTTAACAATTTTATAGCCATCGAGCACAGCATTGGCTATTGCTCTCGCAGTTTCGACTGGAGTTTTGGGTAAACAGCTGCTGTTTTCGCTAGTAGCTGTTTCTAAAGTAAATGAATGGAGCTCCGGATGATTATAAGTCTGGGCAGGAAAAGTATCATTGTAGGGAGAGAGGAGCTTATAATTTCTATCATAACAGGTAGCCTCTACCTCTACTCCGACCGTTGCATGTTCTGGAATTTCTCCTTTCCGTAAACTTTCTAACCAAGCAGTTACTGTTTGTCTTGTTTCTTCACCACTTGGTAAGGGGTCTATGCGGTAGCAAACTGGTACGAGATCAGAACTCGTGTAATCACCTGGCTTGCGACCATTAAGTCTGAACCTTCTATGTTTTAAGGCATAAAGTGTTCCTTCTGGAGAAACAACTAAACCTCCTTCTTCCTGGTTTCCTAACGCTATTTCTCCACCATTACCCAATGCTTTAGCTTCTGATATGGAATTTATTTGTATTGATCTTTCGGCTCCCATGCAAATAAAAAACCCCGCTTTCGCGGGGAACACCTCATAATTCAAAATAGGTATCTACCCCGCCTTTGTGGGGTTAAATGCAAAAAAGAAAAAGCTGATTAATTTCTTAGACATTAAAGGCTAGTATACAGCTAGCTAAATAATTTGACAATGTCCTGTCCATTTATTTTTGCCAAGTGCTCGTGGTAACTTCTACCTAGGTCATCCATACAATCTTTTATAGCTTCCTCTGAACTAAATCCCCGTGACATTAATTCAGTAGCTCTTTTTTTCAGCCAATGAGAAAGAGTACCAAATCCCGTTTCGTAAAAACCTCTAACCGAAGTAACTCCTCTTTCATCTTTGAAACGATCGTAATCTTCTTCTTATGGATTCATAGAACTTTTTAATAGCTCTTCTATTACTCCCACTGGTAAACCTTTAAATTCAACACCAAGTTTCGGGACAGAAAGCGTTTTTTACAATGAATTCATACCACCTGGAGGGTGTACAGAGTCCTTTAATTACGAGTAGAAGTAGTGCTCTAAAAACTTTTCATAAAGTTTTGTAGCTTTTATCATACTTTTTATTTCAATATACTCGTTTGGTTCATGTGCTGTAATCTTTTCCATAGGATAGTGTGCAATTGATGGTATGCCTCCTTTAGTGAACTCTTTTGCAACACTATTCCCAGCTATAGTAATGAAATCCATTTTAATATTTATGTCTTTCGCGGATTTATTAAGTGATTGGATTAGACGAGTATTATTTGCTATATGAGGTTCAGTTTTATAGACTGTGGTGATTTTAAATTTAGACTGTTTTTTGTTTTCTGTGGATTGTGCAATTTTTTGAACATTATTTAAAACTTGTTTTGAACTTATTCCCATGGGGAATCTTATATCCATCTGACAGTAAGCATATGCGGGAATGGTATTTGCTATATCACCACCTTTTATTTTACTAATATTTATTTTCAATGGAGTAAATCTTTTGTCGTATTTTTCATACTTTAGACCCTTTTTTATTAAGTTAATCAAGTAGAGTAAATTGTTAATCGCATGCACCCCTTTTTCTTGTAGTGCGGAATGTTCTTGTTTTCCAAGACTCTCAATTATTATCTGTAAACAACCTTTTTCACCATAAACAGCTTTAGACATATATCCACCGTCTGGTATTAGTCCTGCTGATGCCTTGAAGCCCTTTTTCAAAAGATATTTAATACCGTAGATGTTGTCACTCTCTTCATCTGCCAGAGTTACTAAGTATAGGGTACCGGGAAATTTTGGGTGTTTTTCTAAAAAAGATTTTATTGAACAATATGATATTGCGAATGGTCCCTTATTATCAATGGCCCCTCTTCCATATATTTTCCCGTTTTTAATTAAAGCTTTATTAGGATTTGATTTCCATCCTTCACCTGCTGGTACGGTATCCATGTGACATGCGATAACAAGAGATTTGTTTCCTGTACCAATTTTACCAATAACATTGTCTCTCCCTTTCTTTTTTGCCATAATCGATACTTTAAAACCAATTTTATTCATAAGACTTTTTATATATGTTGTACACAAATACTCATTACCTTCAGGTGCAAAGGTTTTGTATGACATTAATTTTTTGGTTATTAATATCAGCTCACTGCCTAATTTTGAATATTGCCTCATAATCGTACAGGTAGATTGAATGGTTGGCGTACATTAAGTGGATTCTCTGGTTTTTTAGGATCAAAGGCAGCGCCCATAATTACAGGAGCGTGGCTGTGTCTTAACGATCCGACCATGTATTCAGGTGTTGTTTCCAAACCAATTATCAATGTGCCATTTTGATCTGCCCATCTAGTCATTCCCAAATAAAGCAGTCCCTCTCGTAGAGCTGACTTAACAATGGGATCACTACCGTCGCCTATCAACCCACCTTGTTTTTGTCTATATCTTTTTTCCTCTTGTATAAAAAAAATAAGCCACCCTGCTTTTACTCCAAATCTATCATCGAGCCATTTATCAATCTCTGGTTCTTCAGGAGGATGAATACCATTCCGACTTTTAGGGAAACTAGTCATAAATTCTTCTGTTGTTTGGTGAATTACGGGGCCAATAACATTCTCAATAGATACTGTTTTTGCCACAACTCCAAATTCACTCATGTGATGAGTTGCCTGATATCTAAGATCTCTGTATGCTGCTTGTAAATTTGAAAATATTTCTTCAGGCCGTTGATAGTGTTGTATTACGTCTGCACCAAGATCGACTACGTCATCTAGGTTTAAAGTTTCACCCGAGTAAGTCCAAAATTCCCAGGTTACCTCCACACCCTTAATTGTCAAGGGTTTGAATGCTCTTCCAAGCGTTTTTGCTACTGTTTCGAATCTTTCCCCGATTTTGGGTTGGAGTGATCCGGTAGCGTGTTTTAAATGGCCATTACTGGTGACTACGTAATCATAGGGTGGACAAAGTGGAGACATTAATGAAACTTTTCCTTCTCCAACCTGCTTGGCTAGTAACTGCCAGCCGATATTCATGGAAGATTTTACATTCTCAAGTTTAAGAAATGATGTGCAAGCCATTAAGCAAGGTACTGTTTCGGCCACAAGAGATTCAGCTACTTGTGCATCAAAATTAGACCATTGTGCCATAGCTTCAAGAATACCCCTGAAAGTTTCATCTGAAAAATGACTTGTTCGAAATAATCGGTTTAAGTGTGCTGGAGTATTTCCATCAACAGTTTTAGCGATTAAATTAGGCGCCTCTTTATAATAGATGGTAGCAAGTGTACCAAGTGGGTGACATCTCTTTAAAACTCCGCCCACAACACTCTCAACTTCTTGTCGGTAAGGCAGATGTGGTTTTTGTATTCTTTCACTCATATTCGTATATAAAAATGAAAAAACCTCTCGTGGTGAGAGGTGTTTTTGGTTGTTAGTTATTAGTTGTTGGTTGTTAGTTATCTATCCCTCACCACGTCAGTTAGCCCTCAATAAAGAGGACAAAGTTAACGAGGATAAGGGATATAATTGTCATGAATTTGTGATATTTTATTTAACTTACCTCTATTTTGTCAAGATTCAAATAAAAATCTTCCATCGTCTCTATCCCTTTATAGTAGTTTGATAGACTAAAGTGCTCGTTGGGTGCGTGGAGATTGTCCGTTGGGAGTCCGAAACCAACTAAAATGCAGGGTATATTTAATTCTCTTGCGACTATCGGTACGAAACCGACTGATCCCCCGACCGCGGTAAAAACCGGATATTTCCCAAATGCTTTTTTGAGACTTTGTTTGATTAAACTAAAGACTGGATCATCAGTTGGTGCTTTGTAAGGCAGGCAATCGGCGTGTCTTTTAATAGTAATTTTTGCCCCCTCAGGAGTTAATTTCTTGATATATTCTTCAAAATTTGTAAAAATTTTGCCAGGATTTTGATTAGGTACAAGTCGCATAGAAATTTTGGCTGAGGCTTTAGCTGGAATTATGGTTTTTGCTCCCTCATTAGTGTAACCGGACCATATTCCGTTAATATCAAGAGTAGGTCGGGTCCACATCCGATCGACCATGTTTAGCTCACTTTCCCCTCCTCCAATAAGATAAAGTCCGCCTTCTTTTTTAACTTTGGATGTTGTTAATCCGGATGATTTGTAGGCCTTAAGTTCTTCTTTGGTTGGTTTCATAACGTTTTTGTAAAAATTAGGAATCAGGATTTTACCGTTTTCGTCTTTGAGTTTTGCAATAATATGAGCAAGTAGATTTGCGGGATTTTCGGCAGCACCTCCGAATTGCCCCGAATGGAGATCGTGTTTTGCGGTTTGGATTTTTACTTCGGTGTATAAAAGTCCCCGCAAAGACACGTCTATCGAAGGTTGATCTTCTTCAGGCATTTGTGAATCTGAAACAACCAAGTAGTCGGCTTTTAATAAATCTTTATATTTTTTGACAATTTCTTCAACACTTACCGAACCGATTTCTTCTTCTCCTTCGATAATGAACTTGAAGTTCACACCTCTCGGGCGAGATTTTAAAAGTTTTTTAACAGCCATGATATGAATCATTAATTGGCCTTTCTGGTCTGTTGTTCCCCGGCCGTAAATTTTTCCCTGTTTGATCGTTGGTTCAAAGGGAGGTGTCTTCCATTCCCCCATCGGATCAGGAGGTTGGACGTCGTAGTGACCGTATATTAAAGTTGTAGGTTGTCGGCCATGCCGGCCTGCCGGCCGGTTGTTAGTTGTAAGTTCTGCGAAAACTGCATCGTGCCTTTTGCCTTTTAAAATTTTTGTTTTAAAACCTATTGATTGAAAAAGGTTAACAAGATAGTCTCTTGCCTTTTTCATTTCAGGAAGATGTTTGTCCTGGGTTGAAACACTGGGGATTTTGAGAATATGTAAAAGCGGACCAAGAAGGTTCTGTTCAGTCATTGGAGTTATTTTAACTGATGCTTGGAGAAAAGTAAAAAGAGTTCATTCGGCCTTAGTCCCGCCTTCTTTTGGTTTTTTAACCCTTTCTAAAATCCTTCTTTGCATTTGTCTTATTTGTTGTCCGGGATTTTTTGATTCTATTGTTTCTAATACTCTTGCTAGCCTTTCACACCCGTGCCTACAGCCTTCAGGATACAAGCAGGGTATTCCTTCAAAGGCTGAACCTTTAGGACAGAGAACCTTAGGTATTTCTTGATTACTCATTTTTTACCCCGCTGATCTTTGCAGGTAGTGCTCTCCGGAAAGAAGATATTTTGCACCGAATTTTTTATAATTTGCACCCCAAACATTTTTCTTGGCGGATCGTTTATTAAGTGCATGTAGCCAAACCGAGGCTTCTTCAACTTTTTTGACAAAGGATTTAATGAACTCAAGCAGTTTTTCGAAAAAGATGACGTGGTAGAGACCCGGCTCGATAGGAGACTGCATTGCGGCGATCTGAGTTTCTTCAGCAAGACCTTGCGTATTTTCAGCTAAAACTAAAAGTTCTTCCTGAATAAGTTTAAGTTCAATTTTTAGTTCATTGGTTTTTCTTTCAACTCTTATTCTTTCTTCTTCTAGGAATTTTCGTTCTAATCTAATTTGTATTCCCGCCCTTTTTCTTTCCTGCTGTTGGTTATCCCAAATTTCACTGAATTCAACCGCTTCCCCCGGAGAAATTTCTCCTGAGTATTTAGCTTGTGAGTTTACTCCAAAGAGCTGATCTACAAATTCGCCTGGAATACTTTTTGCTTCCGCTAGTATTTGCTTAGATACTGACTTACCTATACTTTCAAGTTCATTTAAAACTTCCAGGCTATTTGATTTATCAACTTTTTGCTGTTTTGGATTTTTACTGGTTTTATTCATGGAAAAGGCTAATTTGGGCGAATTATACCAAGAAGTGACTGGTTTTGGCAAGTATGAATTCAAATCGCTTCGACCAAAGATTCAAGTGCTGACCTTTTTTTTAAGACCAGCTCAATTAGTCTTCTTTGTTCAGGAGTATCAAGTTTTTCAGCCAGTTTTCTGTCGGCGTTTGCTGCTTTTATCGCTTCATCAATTTTTTCTTTCTTAACTTCAATTTTTTCTATTTTTGAGATTTTTGTTAGTATCAAATCAAGACTAATTGCCTCTCTGGCTTGTCTTTCATATTCTTCTCTTATGGTTTTTGCGGTTTTTCCTACGGACGAAAGATAGGATTCTAAACTCAAACCCAGTCTTTCCAATCTTTGTAAGAATTTTGCCAGTCTTGAGTCTACTTCATTGTCAATTAGGATTTTGGGAATACTAATCTTTATCGAAGAAAGTAAGGTTTTTATTACTTCCTGCTCTTTTTCCTCTCTAGTTAAGGGTTTATTAGGGCTTTTTGCTTCTGTTTTTCCGGGGGTCCAAAGACTTTTGGCTCTTAAAGCCCCTTGAACCTGACTTTTATAATCATTCAAGTCAAATTCAGGTAGTTCACATGTAGTTGCTCTTATTTCCCAGTCTTCATTATCATTTGCTTTTATAACTTCGAATTTGGGGAGGACAATTGGTTTTAACTTTTCTTTATCAATTATTTCTGAGTAAAGTTCAGGTAGAAGTTTCGATAATGTTTTTTCAAGAAGTGTATTTTTGGAAATATGATTTAAAAGTTTGGATAGAGGCGCTTTTCCCTTTCTGAAGCCGGGAATTTGGATTCCTTTTCCAAGTTCTTGGGCAACAAGGTTTTTTGTTTTTTTAATTTTTTCAAAAGGGATTGTAAAGGTTACTTGAATAGTTCCCTCATCGCTTTTGGCGATTACTGATTTTGCCGATTTTACTTTGGGCATAAGAACTCGAATTGGTACGTGTATGGGGCATTATAACTTAGTTTAGAGTAAATTGAAAATTTTAAACGGAAAGAAAAGTTATCCTTTGTGTTGGATTCTAAATTTTGCCGGGTTAAATCTGGTGGTAGCAGTAGAAGATTTACCGAATTTACGTCCTTTGAAATGATCCGGAGTTCTAAATTTTGGTCCTGAAGCATTTGGACTTAAGGAACTTGATTTTTTCTTGATGAATTTTTTCATACATTACCCTATTATACAGCTAAACTCAACCTTTTTCCTCAGCCAGTTTGTGAAGAAAAGTGCTAACTAAAGAGAGCACTATTGAAGCAATGACTGCTGTTAAAAATCCCTCTATTTCAAATCCCGGAACCATAAAACTTACTGCCCAAAGTAAAACTACATTGATTAAAAAAGAACTTACACCCAGGGTAATAATCGTTAGAGGAAGGAAAATAATTTTTAAAATAGGTTTTATGAATGTATTGGTCACTCCAATTACGATGGCGGTTACAATTGTGGCCCAAAGGCTGTCAAACCTGAACCCCGGCACGAGGTAGGATACGATCATTAAAGTAAGGACATTAAGAGATATAGTGACTATTAATTTCATAATTTAATAATGAACTAAAGTTAGTCTCTCTGTCAAATATGCAAAAACTAAAGATTGGGAAACTTCCCGTTCAGCTTGAAAAATTCCAAATCTCTTGAAACAACATCATTCCATACAGGGAACATATTATGATCAGTGTCAGGATAGAGATAATATTTGAAATTTTTATTGAGAGTTTTTAACTTTTCCGAAAGTTCATCGCTCCACTTTTTGGGAACAGCATCGTCACTTTCTCCCTGATGGATTTGTAAGGGAGAGTTTATCTTTTCCAGATAGTTTGTCAGAGAGTAGAGTTCTACCTCATATTTTTTTTCAAATTCCGAAAGTTCATATCTGATTAGTTTCCCTCGGTCATCTGATGCGTCAGTGAAGAAAAGGACAGAGTAAGGAAAAGGCTTGGAAACCGGCGCCCAGAGAGTTGTTGGCAGTCTTTCGCCTAATATCTCTAGAATAGTTAGGGCAATTTGTCCGCCGTTGGAATGTCCCCAAAGAAAAATGTCTTTATTGTTCCACTCAACTATCTGGTCTAAAGATTTAATTAAGGAAAGGGAGGTTGTATAAGTTTGAAACCTAGCTTCAAATATATTACCTACTTCTTTATCTGAACCTGCATATCCCAAAAAATCGGGAGCTATTGTAATGAGTGCGTTTTTGGCAAAAAAGTCAGCTGCATTTCTTGTTCCGTCACCTGTTTTGTACTTTGTCTGGTCAATATAGCCCCTAAACATGACAATTATGGGAAATTTTTCCTTTGACTTTTTCATTTCAGATCCTTTACGAATTGTGGATGGTCCGGGCAGATTTATCTGTCCGGTTATTTTTTTAAAGGTTTTTCCATCCAGGTTTGGGTTAAAGGTAAGTTGAAAAAGGTAAGAAACGTAATTTTCTCCTTCTTCCATTACATCTTTAATTTCAAGCTTTCCAGGTTTGATATCGGTTTGGGAAAGATTTTCGATGGTGTATTTTTCAAGAGGCTTGAATCTGATTTCTTGCGTATCGGTTTTTTTGGAAGTTTTTTTCCCGATGGTAAGACCAATAAATCCTGATATTAAAATTAAGATTAAAACTACTACCGACAGAAGTGCCTTTTTCATTTTACTCTTTAAACTCAGAAAGGGTTGCGGAGAGTTGAAGAGTTTCTCCGTCCCGCCAAACCTCTATGGAGACAACCTGTCCTACTTTTTTCTTGGAAATTAGTTCAGCCAACCCTCCTTTTTCCTCATTAACATTTTCGCCATCAAGTTTTGTGATAATATCTGCCTCCTTAATGCCGGCAGTTTCAGCCGGAGATCTTGAAACAACATTTACAACATAGGCTCCCTGGGCAACGTCATTTAATATTGCGCTATCCTTGGAAATCATCTGATATTCAACCCCCAGATAAGGTTTAGAAGCGAAACTTCCGGTTTTGCCGAATGATTCTAAGGCTTCCTTGACAATATTGATGGGTATGGCAAAGCCGATATTTTCAGCTCCTTGGGCAACCGCAACATTGACTCCGATAACCTGACCTAAAGAATTAAGAAGGGGTCCGCCTGAATTTCCCGGATTAATTGCGGCATCGGTTTGAATCACATCATCCAGGCGTTCAACATATCCTTCAAAGACCGAGCCTGCAGTTATTCCTCGACCAAGCCCCGAAATGACCCCGGTTGTTACTGTGTGTCTGAATTCTCCCAAGGCAGTACCAATAGCGATAACAAACTGGCCAACCTTAAGACTATTTGAATCCCCGAGTTCCAAAGCTTTTAACCCTTTTGCTTCAATTTTCAAAACTGCCAGATCGTTAGAAGGGTCACGACTGATCTTTTTGACTTCGAACTCTTTATCGTCATTGGTAACTACCTTGTAGGAGGCTAAAGTATCCGAGACAACATGCTTATTGGTGACAATTAACCCCTCTCCGCCAACAATAAATCCAGTTCCGATATCCTGAGGTTGTCCGCCTTCAATTCTTGATCTAAATCCGCCGAAGGGATTGAATTCTAATATTCTTCTTTTGGGGATTTGGATTGAAACAGTTACAACTGATGGAGATACTTTCTCAGCTACATCAATCACTACCGATTCTTCGGTTAATACCTTTCGCTCAATTGTACCACTAGCGAGGTTGTCAGCGTTTCTTTTGGCAAAATAATCCAAGGGTTTAATTGTAAAAAGCCGGTCAGCAACTGCTCCACCAAGAGCAGAAACAAGGATGACAACTCCTGCCGCCAAACCAAGCAAAAATACTTTTCGATCAAAAGCTTTCATAATCCTCATAAACCCAAAAACACCATCCTTTAAAGGTTCTTTTTTCTGTTTCGAATTTATTTCAAGCATTCGCAATTACCGAGGGCTTTTAACCCTCGATATTTTATAATTCTGAATTTAAAAGCTCGATTGCTTTGTCAAGCTGTTCATCTTGCTCTGTTTCTTCATTATCTTCTATTTCTATATCAGGTTTCAAGCCTCCGTCATTAACCCACAAACCTTTGGGAGTTAACCATCTGGCGGTGGTTATATGCAGACCGCTATCACCATTAATTTGTTGTGCCTCCTGAATGGTTCCTTTTCCGAAGCTTGTTTCGCCTACAAGCTTTACATTTTTATTGTCCCTTAAAGTTCCTGCCAGTATTTCAGAGGCGGAGGCGGATCCTTGATTAATAAGAACGACAAGCTTGAGATTTTTTAACCTTCCCAGTTTTTCAACTCTGGTTTCGCTCCTTTGATCACTACCATCTTCCTCAATTACTACAACGTCGCCAACATTTAGAAAGTCCGATGCCAGTTCCACTGCATCATCTAAAATACCTCCGGGATTATTTCTGACATCGATGACAACTCCCTTCAATTCGGAATTTTTCAAAAGTGCAATCACGGTCTCGCCCCACTCATTTATGGTTTCTCCTGAAAATTTAAGAATTTTCAAGTGGGCAATGTATTTATTGGTGTTAATATACCCAAGAACGATGCTGGGGATATTAATTTTTTCCCTGGTGACTTGGACTTCAAAAGGCTGATCATTCCCTTGTCTAAGGAGAATGAACGTGACTTTGGTGTTTGCCGGACCCCTTATTGCCTGTACAGCTTCAGGGAGAGTTATTCCCACCGTTCCTCTGTCAAGAGCTTTTAATTCATCTCTTATGCCAATAATGAAATCTCCGGCTTTGATATCCACTCTTTCTGCCGGAGAAGATGGTAGTGGAGAAATGACTGCAAGCTGGTTACCTTTAAAACCTATTTGGATTCCCACTCCTTCAAAGTTCCCCTGCAAATCTTCTTGAACTATCTTATTTTCACTGGGTGGTAAAAAAGCTGTGTAAGGGTCTCCGATTGCCGCCACCATTCCCTTAATTGCCCCGTAAATAAGTTCTGAGGGAATTACTTTGTCTTTGTCGAAATATTGAGCGTGAAGAGTATCCCAAACTCTCCAAAAAAGGGAAAAGTCAAGAGTTTGTTTTTCCGGAGGAACTTGTCTTGTGATTGTTACCTCGGGAAATTTTTTAAAAGAAGTTCTAAAGCCTTTATATCCATAAATGTAGCCCAGAGAAAATGTAAAACTAAGAATGATTGTTATGAAGAAGGTTTTCCTTATAAGTAAAAGGGGGATTTTTGGAAAAGAAATTTTTCTTGGCATACAAATGATTTTAAACTTCTGAAAAGGATGTGTAAAGAATTCAAATATTGGACTTGGGTTAAAAAAATTATATCGATTGGGTAAAAGGAAGAAGTCCTAAATTTCTGGCTCTTTTAATTTCTTTTGACAATCCTCTTTGGTGTTTACTGCAGACGCCAGTTCTTGCGGCAGAGAGAATTTTTGCCCGATCAGAAAGACACTTTTTAAGTGTTTTATAATCTTTATAATCAGGGGTTTTTGCCTCCTCGCAAAAAAAACATTTTTCTGGAGTTTTTATTTTTTCTCTCTTTTTTAGCATAACTTTTGAAGTTAAAAGGGGATGTCTTCACTTTCTTCTTCATCTGAAACTTTTATTGCCTTTTTCTTTTTATCGCTTTTTTTACCATCGTCGAATTTCTTGGATGAATCGTCAGTACTTTGCGAAGTTTGGGTTTTAGTGTCAGATAAAGAAACTCTCGATGGAGCTGTAGGAGATTTTTTAATTTCGGCTATTTTAGTTGATTTTTTTGTTTTAATCCCTTCTACTGGATCATTAAGAATCTCTTCCGATCTTTCGGGAATGTTAAAATCTTCCTCTGGGGTGGCTCCGTATCTTGAGTCCAAAATGATCATGTCATTTATAACGATTTCTGTCGTCACCCTGTCTGTGCCGTCCTGAGCAGTCCAGCGACGCGTTTGAAGTCTTCCTTCAACGTAAACTTTTCTGCCTTTATGAAGAAGCTGAGCACAAAGCTCAGCCAGCTTATTCCAGGCAACAATACGGTGAAATTCCGCATCCTCTTTTTTTTCACCAGTATCTGTTGTCCACTGTCTATTTGTGGCTAGGCCAAATGTACATACAGCCGTTCCTGCGGGAGTGTATCTTAACTCCGGATCGCGCGTGAGATTTCCTATTAGGCTAACCTTATTTAAACTCCGAGTCACAAGTCCCCTCCTTTAATTAGCAAATACCTTATTATATCCTCTTCCAGTCTAAATTTACTATTGAGTATTTTTCCTGATTTGCTTTCCAATTCTAAAATAAAGTGCAAAAAAAATCCAGTTGTATTTTTTTTGATTGTGTAGGCCAGCTCAATTTCCCCCCACTCTTCAATCTTTTTGACTTTCCCTTTTAGGGTTTTTATAAGGCTTTCAATTTTTTCTAGAACTTGCTTTTTCTTTGCGGGGGTGATCTTTCCCGGTAAAACAACTGTAAGTTCGTAAGCATTCATATATTCATCTTAACACAACACACCCTTAAGTTTGCGAGTTGGAGTATATCATTAAAGAATTTTACCTACAAGATTTAAAAAGCTTGTTAACCAGATCAAACTTTGAACTCGATGACATCTTTATCTTGAACAGTATAATCTTTTCCCTCCAGGTGTATTAGACCATTTTCTTTAGCCGGTTTCCAACTTCCGGTTTCCAATAACTGGTTAACTGATATAACCTCAGCTTTAATAAAATTCTTGGCAAAATCTGTATGAACTTTTTCGGCTGCCTCCAAAGCAGTCAACCCTTTCTTCAAACTCCAGGCATGAAGCTCCTTTCCACCTTTTATTGTATAAAAGGTGGAAAGATCCAAAAGTTTATAGGCAGAAACTATTAACTTTTCCAAACCACTTTTTTCTACACCAAGCTCTTTTAAATACTCCATTCTTTCTGTCTTATTAAGATCAATAAGTTCCTCCTCCATTTTTGCTGAAATTGTAATGACTTTCCCTTCAAATTTGACCTTGATTGAATTAATGAACCGATTCATTAATTCAATCTTTTGCAGTTTTCCCTCTTCAACATTTAAAACAAAAATTACCGGCTTTTTTCCAACATCTCCCAACTCAAGCTCTAAATTTACAATCCCGATATCCTCTATAATTTGGTCAATTGATCCGACTTTATGGGTTGGATGTTGATGGCTAACTTTTTCATCCTCAAATGCCCTTACAACATGAATGAGTGCATCTACTTCTCGAATCTTTGCTAGAAACTTATTTCCCAATCCTTCGCCTTTATGAGCATCTTTAACAAGTCCAGCAATGTCGATAAAAGTAACTGTTGCAGGTATGATCTTGGGATCTGAACCTATAGATGACTTTACAATTACAGCTAATTTTTCAAGGTTCGGATCAGCCAGAGGAACAATTGCTTCATGAGGATCAATTGTTGTAAAAGGTCGGGGCGCTGTTTCTGCCAGACGACGAGAAGCAAGTGCATTAAAAAGTGTCGATTTTCCAACATTGGTCAAACCAATAATCCCAACAGAAAGTTTACTTGACATTATTTGATAATTTTAACAATTAAAGGTCTATTTCCAATAACACTGGGCAATGGTCAGACCCTCCAAACTCTTTTAGAATAGATGAACTTCTCACTTTTGATTTTAAATTTTTTGAAACAAATTCATAATCTATCCTCCACCCCAGATTTCTTTCTCTGGCACGAAAACCATATGGAAACCAAGAATAATAACCACCTTCTTGATTTAACACCCTAAAACTGTCCACAAAACCAAGGTCTATTAACTCATCAATCTTTGTTCTTTCCTGCAAGGTAAACATAGTATTTTTGTTATTCTGCCTAGGCCTCGCCAGGTCAATCTCTTTATGGGCAACATTAAAATCACCAACCAATATCATATCCTTATTACCCCCACTTCTCAAAAATTTTGCTAAATGAGAATAAACTGCTAACTTATAGTCCATATTTTCTTTCCGTCTTCCTCCGTGAGGCATATAAATATTTATTAAAGTAAAATTGGGAAAAATTAATTCCAAAAATCTTCCTTCATTATCAAACCTATCTATCCCAATTCTATTTTCTATCTTTAAAGGTTTTAGCCTTGAATAGGCGGCAACACCAGCATAGCCTTTCTTCTGTGCGGGATTAAAGAAAACATAGTAATTATCAAGGTTTGTTAAACTGCAAGACAACTGTCCAGGATCTGCTTTTATCTCCTGAAGTAAGACAATATCAGGATTCTCACTCCCAAGAAATTCTAAGAAATGAGGTTCTGCTGAACGCAACCCATTAACGTTCCAAGAAATTAATTTCATGATCAAAGTTATAAGTTACTTTTAATCTTAAGATTTTTATTCATAAATAACTTTCTTAACTTCCTCCCACACCTCTGTAAAAACCTCTTCAATTGGCTTGTTGGCATCCATTATCTTAATTCTCTCTGGATATTTCTCGGCTAGTGTCAAATACCCCTCTCTAACTTTTCTATGAAACTCTAAAGATTCTTTTTCTATCCTATGTCTAGAACTAAGATTTATCCTTTCCAGTGCAATCCCAGGGTCTACATCTAAAAGGATTGTCAACTTTACCTCAATTCCATCAGCAACCATCTCGCTCAAGTCCTCCACAATCTTGATTGGTAAACCGCGACCAGAATACTGAAATGCAAAAAACGCATCATTAAAACGTTCTCCTATTACAACTTGACCTCTATTAAGTCCTGGCTTTATAACCTCAAAAACATTTTGGTGCCTTGCTGCTGCAATAATTAGAGCTTCCGTTAAAGGTGCTATTTGAACATCCTCATGCTCTAGATTAATCTTTCTCAGTTCTCTTCCTACGATTGTCCCTTGTTGGTCGATAGAGTGGACAACCTCAAATCCGTCTTTTACCAATTGTGCTAGACCCACCTCCGGAGTGGGGTGTATTGACACTCTGGGATAAATGCTTTTAAACTGATTTACCATGCCTCGTCGAAATGTTCTTCTTGTAAACGACGAGATTTATCATATCTTTAACAAAGGTGTAGCAAGCCTTCCAATATTTAAAAGTGTATACGACTATCAAAGAATGATCCATTTGATTGATTTTTATAGATTTAAAAATCCTCCTCTAAAATTTTCTCATTACAATCGTTTGCCTATAAATTTAAAGAGGGATTTCATAACGAACTTGTACAGGAATGGTAAGAGATTGGTAGAAGTTTTTTCCTTTACTTTGATGCCAAATCACTATCACTTTCAACTTATGCAGGTTTTGGATGATGGAATTACCAAATTCATTGGTAATATGCAGAACGCTTATGCCCGTTACTTTAACACAAAGTATAAAGTTACAGGTTCGCTGTTTCAGTTAAGATTTAAGAGCGTTCGGGTTGAGAGTGATGAACAGTGTATCCACCTTAATCGTTACATCCACATAAATCCTTTGACCTCGTATCTTATTAAAGACCGTGACGGGTTAAGAAAATACAAGTGGAGTTCTTTCAGTACGTATACAGGTGATCTTATATATGATTTTGTAAACACTGATTTTATTTTGAAAATGTTTGGAAGGAAAAAGGAGCGATTTATAAAGTTTAATTTTGATCAGGTTGGTTACCAAAGGAAACTGGCAGAACTTAAAAGATTGATATTTGAGTAATTCCCGATGTGTCTATATAACCCACTCCGGGGGTGGGTGGGTTCAAAAGGCGGGGTCAGAAGAGAGTATCTTGTCCTCTTCCTTTCCGAGTATGTTTGGCGCTATAATTACCGTAGTCTTAAGTTTGATCAGCAGGTCAAAAGACTGCTGAAATTAATCGAGTTTAGTGGCTGATTTAGGGAATTACCCTAATTTAAGTATCAAGCGTTGTTCAAGAAGGAGTTAGGTGAGAATTAAATTACAAAAATTTAAAATTGAACTCAAAAAGAGAAAATTTACTTTTCTAATCTCAGCTACTTTTTTCCTGGCAATTTTTATTTCTTCTGGCATTTTTTTATTTAACCAAAACAAAAGTAGATTTTCTGGAAGCGCTGAATTGTCCGGACTCCCTCAAGTACTCCAGGCTTCGGTAAAACCCTGGGGTGCATTTTATGCCAGCATTGATCAGTCACTTCAATACGGTATGAACGGGATAATTACAGGCAGTCATCAGAATGCAAGATCTGTTCTTGACAATGCCCAAAGGAACAATCTGCAGGTTATCATTACTCTGGGATCATTTGCTGAATGTAACTATTATCTTTCAGACAGAGTTTTTAACTATACCGATGCACTTTCGGACGTAAACAGCGCTCTTGACCAGCTAATCACCAGTCTTGGTGGAGCAGAAGGATTGAGACGCTATGTTGATAACGGAACTTTAGCTGCTTTAAGAATTTTTGACGAAGTTCATTATGCTGGGTCTTGCGGAGGCAGTAGAGGAATTGAATATTCACTCGAGCTTTGCGGGCTAAGCGGCACTGTAACAAGCAGAAGTTTAAGAGGTTTACCTATCGGAACTGAGACGCAAGCTGGGTTTGCTGATTTTTTACATCAGGTTAAAAAAAGACTGCCTGATAATTTGGCTATTGGAAGCACTTCTGCCCCGTCATACATGGTTTTAGTGGCTGAAAGGATGAATATATTAAGAGCAAGGGAAAGACCTGCTCTTCCTGCCTTGGGCAACAACAGTATTCTGGCTTATTTAGGCTTTGGCTCTCGAAGAGATAGTGGCAATCACCCCGATGCTCAAATCCATTTTGAATGTAATGCCGGAAGGATAAGGGGCAGCCAATATATTTTCTTTTTGGCCAACCGTACTAGCCAGTATGAGAGCAATAACTATCTCTGGTGGGAAGATTACGTCAGAACCTGCAGAGCTTCGGGGGTAGATTTTGTTTCCTCCTGGTCTTGGAGTCGGGGTGCAGCAGGTACTTTTGAATCAAGAATTGTCGATTTAGCCAATGGAGGAGTAAGTCTGGGAGAAAATATAATCACTTTGCAAGATGTTCAGAATGCTTGCGGAACTCGGGTGCTTCCAACTCCCCCACCAGGTTCATCACCAACTCCCCCAGGTGGTCAGTTACCCACTCCCACACCAGTCAGAGGAACTTACAATTTCCCTTTGGCTCAGCTTTTTGATTTCTCTCCCAGACTTTCTGATTTAGAGAGTGTATTTGAGA